>Ga0265760_10000015_pt1 | contig 91316 bp, 81 predicted proteins | sample NZIome_2_FD_200831 | JGI IMG/M metagenome (GOLD analysis project Ga0265760, IMG submission 200831) | Metatranscriptome of rhizosphere microbial communities from Maridalen valley, Oslo, Norway - NZI1 (Metagenome Metatranscriptome) | ecosystem: Host-associated > Plants > Roots > Rhizosphere >...
GTGGGTGTGAAGCACAGCAGGGAGAGCACCTGCTTTGCAAGCAGGGGGTCGGGGGTTCGAGCCCCTCCACATCCACCAATCTTTTGATGCGGTTAGGTTCTTCAGCAGCCATCTCCGGTGCGCATTGTGACGTAAATTGTGACGTAACCAGGACTGGTTTCTCTTGGCTCCCAGTTCTACTCGGCTCGATTCCAAGTGATTCGAGTGCGGTACGTATGGCATCCCGTCTCACATGTGAATAGTGTCGCAGCATCCTGGCGGATACATGGCCTGCCATTGGCCCTGTTGGATCGAGGATAGCGCCTCCCTCAGAGCGAGGAAAGATAAACCAATCCGGTGCGATTTTTTCACCGAAGAAGGATTTCGCTCTCTCGCGCAGCTCTAGGATTGCGTTCCACGCTTCCTCGTTGAGGGGGGAACGCGCTCTCCGGCTTGTGTCTTGCTGCGAGAAACAGTGAGGTCCGCCCCATGAGGTCCACGTCGCGCCAGCGCAGTCCGCGAATTTCACATGATCGCATCGTCGTATTGAGCGCCAGAAGTGCCGCCAAGTATGCGGTCTGCCACTCTGGCCGACTGGCCGCTGTCCTCAACGGGTTTGTCTTCTCGTCGCGCGAAAGTGCTCGGCCCACGTCCCGACGTTCCGGCAGAGGCTTTATCTCGAAGCCAGCATCCGCTCCATCGGCGAGTTCGGCGATCTCTCCACGACGTAAGCAGGCGAGTCGTCGAAGGGGAACGACTCCCGGGCCCGTCATCAAGATTGTCTTTGATCGTCAAACTGCTAAGGTCAGGGCTAGCGATGGGGTGTCTCGGTAATCTGCACGGATCATGCCTTGTTCGAGAGAGTGCCGCATCGTCACTCGATCTGCCCACTGCCGCCCCGATGGGGACGGACGCCTGGCTAGCGCCGTCATCGAAAACTGACCCACCACCACTCCAACTATCTCCTTGACATCCTCCAACAAACGGAAGAAAGTGATGGCGCAAAGTAGTCCGCAGTTTTGCGTGTGGCCCAGGGAGCCAAAAGGTGGGAGCCGTGGGAGGAATTATCCGCACATTTCGACTTGCAGTCTTGCTGGTTACCGTTGCGGTGTTCATTGGCGCAGCAAGTGTTGGCGCCCAGCAGATCAGCGGACCGCCGTGCTCGCCCGCGGCCACACAGTCGCTGAATTCCAAGTCGCTCCCCGCGACGCCGGGTGCTTTCAAGGGCGTCATCAATATGACCGCTTCGGAATCCACACCGTGCTGGGATCCGCAGGTTGTTCCTCCCAAGGGTGCTCCGAATATTCTTCTGATTCTTACGGACGACGAAGGTTACGGAGTATCCAGCACTTTTGGCGGCGTAATTCCCACCCCGGCTCTGGACCGGGTTGCCAATATGGGGTTGCGGTACACCCAGTTCCACACGACAGCGCTTTGCTCGCCTACGCGCGCTGCGTTGATTACCGGGCGCAATCACCACTCCGTTGGATTTGGCGTCATTTCCGAAATTTCCACCGGGTTCCCTGGATACAATTCCATATTCGGCCCGGAGGACTCAACCATTGGTGAAATCCTACGGGACAATGGGTACGCAACCTCCTGGTTTGGAAAAGATCACAATACGCCCTCGTATCAGACAACCGTGGCCGGGCCGTACAATCAATGGCCCATGGGCATGGGTTTTGACTACTTCTATGGATTCGTGGGGGGTGAAACGGATCAGTGGAATCCGATGCTCTACCAGAACACCACGCAGATTTATCCGTGGGTGGGAAAGCCGGGATATAACCTGACCACAGACATGGCGGACGAGGCCATCAAATACCTCAAGGAGCTGAACGCTTCCGCCCCAGACAAGCCCTTTTTCCTGTATTACGCGCCCGGTGGAGCACACTCTCCGCATCAGCCCACGCCCGAATGGATTGACAAGTTCCAGGGAAAGTTCGACATGGGCTGGAATCAATTGCGCGAGCAAATTATCGCAAACCAAAAACGGATCGGCGTGATTCCGCCGGGAACGCAGCTCACCCCCTGGCCGGATGGACAACCCGAATATGGCGGCACAAGACTGGATAAATGGGACACGCTGTCGGCGGATGAGAAGAAGCTATTCGCACGGCAGGCCGAGGTCTATGCCGCCTATGTGGCCTATACAGACCATGAAATCGGACGCGTCATTCAGGAAGTTGATGACCTGGGAAAGCTTAACGACACCCTGATCATATACATTTGCGGCGACAATGGAACAAGCCCGGAAGGCAGCACCGTGGGTACTCCGAACCAATACACCACTTACAACGGTATTCTCGACGTACCCATTGCGGTACAAATGAAGGCCTACAAGGACTGGGGTGATCAATACACCTATCCGCACATGGCTGTCGCCTGGGCCTGGGCGTTTGATACACCGTTCAAGTGGACCAAGCAGGTTGCTTCGCACTTCGGGGGCACACGCAACGGCATGGCTATTTCCTGGCCCGGCCATATCACGGATGCGGGGGGAATTCGCACCCAATTTCATCACGTGATTGATATCGCCCCCACGATCCTGGAGGCCACGGGAATTCCCGCTCCGGATTATGTGGATGGAATCGCGCAGAAACCGATTGAGGGCGTCAGTATGGCCTATACCTTTAACAAGGCCAATGCGAGCGCGTCGTCCAAACGGGAGACGCAGTACTTTGAGATGTTGGGAAACCGGGCGATCTATCACGACGGCTGGCTCGCCGCCACCACGCCGCCGGCTGCGCCATGGTTGCTTGGAAACACCAAATTGCCGGACGACGTAGTCAACGGCTATAAGTGGGAGCTTTACAATATTGCTGACGACTACTCGGAATACAATGACCTGTCCGCGAAGATGCCGGATAAACTTCGCGACCTGCAGGAGCTCTTCCTGGTGGAGGCGCAGAAGTATCAAGTCTTTCCGTTGGACAACTCTACATTGACGAGGGTCATCCTTCCGCGTCCCAGCGTCGCCGCTGGACGAAATCTGTTTACCTATTCCGGCGTGACACCCGGGATTCCGGCATTCAGTTCGCCCAGCATTCTGAATACGTCCTACACCATTACCGCCGATGTCGAGGTTCCGCAGAGCGGAGCCGAAGGCGTACTGGTCACGGAAGGAGGCAGGTTCGGAGGATATGCGCTCTATTTGCTCAAAGGCAAGCCGGTGTTCAACTACAATTTCGTGGGACTGGAGCACTTCCGTTGGGAGGGCGCGGACGCGCTCGCTCCGGGGAAGCACACCATCGTGTTTGATTTCAAGTACGATGGCGGCGGGTTTGGCAAGGGCGGAACGGGAACCCTCTCGGTGGATGGCAAGGAAGTCGCTAGCAAGTCCGTGCCCCATACGACCCCTTTTCTGATTACCATGGACGAAACATTTGACGTCGGCCTCGATACCCGCACGCCGGTGGATGACCACGATTACCAGGTGCCGTTCGCATTCAACGGAACCATTGACAAGCTCACAATTAACCTAAAGCCGATCCTGCTGAGCGCTGATGAACAAAAACAATTCGACGAAATGCAAGAGCAAGCGTACCTGGCGTCTGAATAAACCGGTCCACCCCTTTTCAGGACAGGCCGGCAGTGGAAAGCCAACCGGCCTGTCCTTAGCGTTCGGCCCCGCATCCATGCGCAATCATTTTCGAGTTCACGCGGCTGCCAACTATGCCCCACATTATGTCCGGACTCGCCGTTTCGCGGCCATTTTCCTTTTGCTCATTTTCATTCTTGGGGGGGTGACGTTGTGGGGCCGGAATGGTGTTGAGCAGCAGGCAAAACAGGCCATGCCGCGTTCAGTGGACACTCCGGCAAATGGTTTTTTACCCACCGTCGAGAACAAGAGCGTTTTACCCGGGAAAGCGCCGGTGGGCATGGCCTGGATTCCTGGCGGTGAGTTCTCCATGGGCGCACAGGAGTCACCGGGAATGAATGAGGTTGGCATGGAGGCCACTCATGATTCCCGTCCGATCCATCGCGTTTACGTCACAGGATTCTGGATGGACAAAACTGACGTTACCAATGTGGAGTTCGAGCGATTCGTGAAGGCCACCGGGTATTTGACTGTCGCGGAACGCACTCCGCGCGCTGAGGACTTCCCGGGCGCGCCGCCTGAGAATCTTGTGCCCGGGGCCGTCGTGTTTTCACCCCCTGCTCATCCGGTTTCGTTGGATGATTATTATCAGTGGTGGTCGTACGTGCCTCATGCCAACTGGCAGCATCCTGAAGGCCCGAAGAGCAGTATAAAAGGTCGCGAAAACTATCCGGTGGTGGATGTGGCGTACGAAGATGCACAGGCGTATGCCAAATGGGCAGGCAAACGTCTTCCCACGGAAGCGGAGTGGGAGTTTGCGGCCCGCGGCGGACTTTCCGGCAAGCTTTACATCTGGGGAGATCAGTTTCGTCCGAACGGCCGATGGATGGCAAACACCTTTCAGGGTAAATTCCCGGTGAAAGATACAGGCGCCGACGGTCACGTGGGAATTGCGGCGGTCGCGCGGTATCCGCCGAATGGGTATGGACTCTACGACATGTCGGGAAACGTCTGGCAATGGACAAGCGACTGGTATCGGTTCGATTACTACGGAATGCTTGTGGAGCAAGGTGCCGTGGCACGTAATCCGCAAGGTCCGAGTGACAGCTTTGATCCCAGCGAACCCGGCGTGGCAAAGCGATCCATGCGCGGCGGTTCTTTTCTCTGCACTGATCAATATTGCAGCCGTTACATGGTTGGAACGCGCGGAAAAGGTGACCCTGGCACGGGCACAAATCATCTTGCATTCCGGTGCGTGAAGGATTACCATACGACCCCTAAGCTGGCGAAATGACCGCAGAGAAATCCAAGCACAAAGAGCTAAAGAAGGCCGTGGTGCATGAATTTGAAGAGATGTTGGGAATTTTCCTGTACCTCGCGTTTTTCTTCTGCGCGGTTACCACCTACAGGGTACTTCTACTGGACAGGTTTCAAGTTTCCTACTTTGATTATGGAGCGGCGCTCCTCAACGCCCTGATTGTTGCTAAGGTTATTTTGCTGGGAGAATATGCTCACATTGGCAGGAAGCATGAGTCGAAGCCCTTGGCCATCTCAGCCGTGAACAAAGCTTTCCTATACACATTGCTCGTCTTTGCGTTTCATATTGTAGAAGAAACAGTAAAACAGCTTTTGCACAGACAAAACATCGCTGGTGCGTTCCAAGGGATGCGCATCGATGAGCTGGCCAGCCGTAGTCTGGTTGTCTTTTGCACATTCATCCCGTTTTTTGGATTCAGGGAACTGAGACGGGTGCTGGGAGAATCGACGTTTAGAACCCTGCTTTTCCGCACTGGAGAGTTGGACAGTCCGGGGTTGTCGGTTCGGGATTGAGATAGAAAGCCGTTTGCTACCGAAGCGTATCGGCTAACGGGACACGACAAATTAAGATTTAAGCTATTCAAAAATGGAGGGGCTATGGAATTCAGGTTAAAGGCAGCACTGGTGATGAGTCTCGCCCTATTACTTTTTGCATTTGCCAATCCCTCGCACGCCCAGCAGAAGGGCCTATGGGTCCCTGGACAAGCCGGCCTGAACGCGGGCGTGGTGCCGGATCCGGGGTTTACCTATATGAACATGGCCATCAACTACTCGGCAAGCCAGTTGAACGATCCATCTGGAAATTACGTTCCCGGTGTTAGCGGAACCTATTCATTTTGGGTGGATGAAAACATTTTCATGTATGTTCCAAAGTTTAAGATCCTTGGGGGGTACTTTGCGCCCTACGTGGATGTGAATTGGGCAAGCGGAGACCTGAATGCCGACATCATCGGCTTGAATTTGAATGGAGGAGGGTCCGGCCTTGCCGATACCTATGTTGTGCCCCTCAACTTGGGTTGGCACTTCCGCCGGGCGGACATCAACACCGCCTACTCATTTTTTGCCCCCACGGGCAGGTATACGCCCGGCGCCACCAACAACGTCGGCTCCGGATACTGGGGGAATAACTGGGTGACGGGCACGACGGTGTACCTCACCAAGAACAAGGGGACCAGCGCGAACCTTCTCACCGCTTGGGAATTCCACGGGAGTAAAAACGGAGCGGCAGGTACGACCATCACCCCAGGCCAAACATTTACAGCCGAATGGGGGCTGGGGCAGGTTCTGCCGCTAAGCAAAGACATGCACAAGCTTTTGCAGGTGGGCGCAGTCGGATACGACCAATGGCAGGTTTCCCACAACGGCGGGACACTTCCTCTTCCGGGCGGCGTGACCCTTCCTGCCAGCTTGGTGCCTTTCTACTCCGTGCATGCGGCCGGTGTGCAGACGAATTTTATTCTTCCGGTGACCGGACTGAATTTTTTCTTTAAGTACTACGACGAATATGCAGCCAAGTCGCGTCCTGAGGGCCGCACTTTCGTATTCGGCACCGCATATACACTTCGTACTTCAAAGCCGAAACCTGAAGCGCCAAATGTCGTGACGCCCTCTTGCGCCGTAAGCGGCAGCCCGGTGATGCAGAATTCGAATCAGCCGGCGGCGGTTTCCGCAAGCGCTTCCAACACCAGGAATCTTCCCATGAACTATACGTGGACCGCGACGGGAGGTAAAGTTGACGGCACCGGCCCAGAGGTTCGCTGGGATTCAACCGGCGTCGCACCCGGCACTTACACAGTAACGGCCAAGGTGGACGACGGCCATGGGGTCTCCGCGTCCTGCTCCTCGGACGTAACCGTCAATCCGATTCCGCAACCCACAATGTCCTGCTCGGCAGATCGGTCGCAGGTGATGGCCGGCGAACGCTCGACCATCACGGCGGTTGCCAACGATCAAAGCAACAGCACCCTCAACTATCAATGGCAGACAAACGGCGGGCAAATCGTGGGCAGCGGCAACTCCGTGCAGCTGGATACGTCGGGGTTGCAAGCTGGCGACTACGCAGTGACGGGCCGGGTGGCGAACGGTGCAGGCGGCGCGGCAGACTGCAACGTAACCGTTACCGTGCAGGCTCCGCCTCCCCCGCCGCAGGCGTCGAAGATCGGCTCCTGCAACTTCAAGGAGAACAGCTCGAAGGTAGACAACGTCTGCAAGCGTGTGCTGGATGATGCAGCGGTGCGCTTGCAAAACGATCCGAAGGCAAGCGTGGTGTTGGTAGGCTACGCGGATTCCGCGGAAAAGAGTCCGGATACGCTGGCGAAGTCTCGCGGAGACAACTCCGTGCAGTACCTAACCTCGTCGAAAGGCGTGGATGCGTCGCGTGCAACTTCCCAGAAAAACACAGGCACAGCGGGTGCGGGTCAAGACAACTACCGCATAGACCTTTACTACGTGCCCGACGGCGCTACGTTTACACCGCCGCAACCATGACCAAGCAACAGCGTTGCGGGTTTGCGTGCTTCGAACGGTTCACCGGGGAACCAAATTTCCCTGGCCGAATGCATAACTCGCATCGCATTCATGGCGAGCGTGGCAGACTAAGCATGCGCCTGCAGATTGCCTTCCTAATACCAAAGCTGAGCAAAGCACAACAGGAAATAATCCTGGAGCGGAAACTCAAGCAGTTGCAGAAGGAACAGTCCCCGGCGCTCGAACCTCCGACCGCCCCACAAAATTGAGGTTGAGACTGACTACAGTAAACGAGGCGTTGTCGAATGAATAACTTGTCCAACCTGCCTGTTTTTGTTCTGGCGGTGTGTTTCCCTACGTTTTGGTTATCAGCATGGATTGGCGTTTCAATGCGCAGAGGAAAGCGAGACCTGAAAGAGGGCGCCCATGATGATTTCGCCTTTGTCCTAGGCGCTACCCTGACGCTATTGGGCCTCATCATAGGCTTCACTTTTTCGATGGCAACAGGTAGATACGATCAGCGCAAGAACTACGAAGAGGAGGAAGCTAACGCCATTGGCACGGAATACGTCCGCGCGGATTTATTAACTGCCGCCGATGCAGACAAAGTGCAGGGCTTGCTGAGTCGCTATCTTGATCAACGCATACTGTATTACAACACCCGTAATCAGAAACAGCTTGGCCAAGTCAATTCCGATACCGCTCAACTGAGTACCGAGCTATGGTCCGCCGTCGAGAAGCCTGCTGGGGCGCAGCCGACACCTGTGGCAGCTCTCCTCCTTGCCGGCATGAATGATGTTTTTAATTCGCGGGGATACACAGAGGCCTCCTGGCGGAATCGGGTCCCGTTTGCGGCTTGGGCACTTCTTATAACAATCGCCATCTTTTCCAATCTGTTAGTAGGTTACTTTGTGCACGGGAAAAATGCCCTCCTGATATTGATCCTTCCTGTTGCCCTCTCGATTTCTTTATTTCTCATAGCTGACCTTGACAGCCCGCGTGGTGGGGTAATTCGCGTGCACCCGCAGAACCTGATGGCTCTATCTCAGTCCCTACATTAGGTCTTACGGGCCACTGGAATCGGGCCCCGATTCGCGGGGTGGCGGAAAATCCAGTTGGTTCTGTTTCCCTGTTCATTCTCTGATCCAATTGCAGAAAAAATCGGAGCCTTCACCGCTAGCGGTTCCACCCGACCGGGCCGAATCAAGTGTGATCGATGGATCGACAAAACGCCAACCCGCCAACCGCAAAGCCGATTTCCCTCGGCCTCAGGAGGTTGCAGGGCTATTGCTTAAAGACTGGTGGAGGGCCGCTAACACGCTTGCCAACGAGGTCGACCGTCACTTCTACACGGTTAGCAATCCTGATGAATGGAATGCCGCTATTCATTCCGTAGTCCTTTCGATCGAAGGCCATGGTACCTTTAATCGTTCCCGAACCAGTTCCCTTGCCTGTGAGTGTCAGATTCAGCGTCTCTTGTTTTGTTACGCCTCGTATGGTGAAGTCGCCGGTGACGTCAAAGGTTTCAGGCCCGGTCTGCACCACTTTTGTCGACTTGAATGTGATCAGGGGATTCTGTTTGACGTCGAAAAAGTCTTTACTTTTTAACTTGCCGTCCTTCATGCCGCTTCCGGTGTTCACGCTGTCGGCTTGAATTTGGATATCTAATACCGCGCTTTCAACTTGCGGGGCGCTCATGACCAAAGTGGCCTTCCACTTGTCAAATGTGCCGTTAAGCGCCACGGACGCCTTGACGGAGAAAGTTACAGAACTATTCTCAGGCGCGATCGCAAAGACGGGAATGTTCTGAGCGTATATCGCCGGTGGCGTTACGGCAAATATCAGCAAGCACAGGAAGATAAATCGACAAAGCATACGCATACGCTTCATAATTAGTAAACCTCCATCCTTCGCAGCGGCGGCAATATTCGCCCCATCAATAGCAAAGAAACCATGCAATGGAATCTTTTGCCTGGCTACTTTCTCCCGTCAGCCGGGCGGTGTCAAGAAAATAATTTAATCCACCCTTCCTTTTTTGAAGGTTGATTTCCAAAGTTCTGATGTCACCTCCGATAGTGGTTTGCTCTTGGTGCGAAAATTTGACAAACATTCGGGATTGAGTGCGCTCATCACGAGCTTGCCGCAACAGTTGGTGAAGACTGGCGGACGAATGGTAAAACCTGCGTGTTACCGCCGGCTGCTCTTGGTAGACTTGCGAGCGCCATTACGGATACGCTCCGAAGCGTGGTATCGCATGCTTTCTTGATGCATAATCTCGGGGAGGATGCGTAAACTGATCCGCGGTTTTATTTGAGCATCCCCGGTCGATACGCCCGTTATCAGGATACGACACGCGAGCAACGCCACAACTTCGATGCGCCCTGCTCTGTTTCCTGTGCTTCGCGTTGCTTGCACTGTTTTGCCCGTCCAATGCGAGCGCGCAGGAGACTAAGAATGAAGTGTGGCCGGAAGTGGATACATACGTCAATATGACGCCCAGAGTTCGATTCTTGTTCGTCGCCCTGATGAACACGAATGCGGACTCAGGTGTTGTCCAAAGCAGACTTGGTGTGAACCTCGATTATGCGATGCGGCCGCTTCTTCGGCGTCGCCTTCGCTCCGTGGATCCCGACGATAACAAGTTGCTGGTATTCCGAGCAGGCTACTGGAATTTTACGACCCTCAATGGCGGGATTCCCAATGAGAACCGAGCGATCGTGGAGACGACTAGCCGCTTTCCGCTTTCGGGGAATTTCGTACTTTCCGATAGAAATCGCGCCGACTTACGCTGGATCGCCAACTCGCCGTTTTCCTGGCGTTATCGCAATCGACTGGCGCTGGCCCGAAGTTTTACAATCAAGCATTACGACTTCACGCCTTACGTCCAGGCCGAGATGTATTACGACAGCCGGTATGACAAGATAAACCGACTGGCATACATTGCCGGCAGCGAATTGCCGTTATCCAAACACACCCAACTGGAGCCTTACTTCGAATACCAGCACGACACCAGCAGACCGCGCTTCGTGGAAACCAGGATCGTTGGACTTCGATTTATTCTCTATCTCCGTTGATTTCCGCGGCCTCCCGGGGATGCTGCAGAGCGTGCTTATTATGACGAGTGAGCAGCGCCAAGCGGCAAGCAAGACTTTCCTGAAGGCGTAGGCCGCATTTGGGAGTCAATCCCCAATGTTGACGAGCGAAAGTAACCGTCTACGATCGGGACTGAAGCATGCTGAGCTGACGGAGTTGTTGAACCAAACTGAGTGAGAGAGTTTACATCAAAGCTCCAGGCTGCGAAATAAAATGTGGATGCACCAAGGGGCTATAGACCGCCGGACGATCTTGCCGCATTACGTGCGCAAATCGCTTCTTTAGGAGACATGTTCTCCCAAAAAACTTTAAACCGCCTGACGCCTAGCCAGGTTGATCTTATCAGCGTAAAATGCCCTTTGAGCCATCCTTCGTTGGGGAAATCGTGAACGTGCATTTCTTCCATCCAGGAGGCTATTTGCTTGTTTGTATCTGACGATCTAAGGGGAGATGTAGCAGCATTTGTATACCCTGGATTGACTTTGGTTGGATACTATAACGGTGGGAACTTACCCTATCCTGCTGGCATTGGCCTGGCAGCAAGCGGCGACCATCTCTACTCTGCCTTTAATGACAATTCGTCTCAGGCGGTCACGGTTGACTCCTGGCAGATAGGCGAAGGCTGCCAGCTTCCACTTGCATTGGTGGGGGGAGCACCAGCCTGGATGGATGGAATGGGGATAACGCCCAATGGGCTGTATTTATTACTCGCGCTTTTATGGGTTTCCGTGCAATCAGAATTTGTGGGGGCGTGTGTCCAGTCTCAAGGTGTACCCTTAGTTTATGAAGTACAAATCGCGGCCCTCAGGAGATTCACAATACTCGCTTCGGACGAGAGAATCCATCATTCGCAGGAATCATCAGCATCTAGGACAAAGTTAGTCCAACGTTGCCTAGCAGCGCGATTCCGTGCCCGGGATCGCGCGAACCGACAGCTCCATGCGCACACGGGCACTGACAGGTTCCACCTGGCCCATACTAAGTGACAATTCAGCGGCGGAGGTTTTGTGACGTAAATTCTGTGTAACCTTCTCGTGCTCCCCTATGTAAACGCTTGTTTACCGGTGCGTGTCCATCTCAGATCGATTTGCTGGAATTGCCGCATCACCCGCGCTACGTATCACTTGTGCTTCGTCAATGTTACTGGCGCTCACCTTGGCTTTCTTTACCATTTGAATTTGCAAGCAGGGGTCGGGGGTTCGAGCCCCCCAATCCACCAAATTAGTGTTTGCGTGTCAGTGCGTTACTGGCGTTGCTGCGGGGGCCAGCAAATACGCCAAGCCAGCACTGTCCCCAAAAGTGTGCCCGTGCAGCCGCTCCATCGCATCGTGTGGAATCCAATGCCAGCAAGTTCGAGAGTTGGCAGTGCAGTTAGGATTCTGGAAGGTTCAGATCCTCTAGTTGTGAATCGATGTGAATGAGGGCGCGGGCGAGTTGCTCCCGACGGCGCGGGTGGGTAGAGGATTTCAGGTCATTCTGAACGCAGGTGCGAGCGAGAAGAAGAGAATCCCTACGGCGAACATGTTCAGCTTGTTGAGGCGTTAAAGCAGCTCTCTTTTCGCGGGCGGCCTTCGATTCAAAATCAGCGACTTGGTTTTCCACGGCCTTACTTTCCCACCCTCGCGCCATTTCTCGATTGTATCCCCACGGGGGCGGCAAGTGTATCCATAGAGGATGCTTCATCGCCGGATGCGGCCAAACCCGCCGGCGACAATTTGAGGTTTGGGGCTGTTCTATCGATCAACCGTTGTCTTGCCCGGAAAGATAGCGGAGGATTTCTTCTTCGATAATTTTCCATCGAGCCGCAATAGGCGGTGCTCGAGGCGATCGAGCCAGCGTTTCAACGCTGCTGAAGAGAGCGCGCTTCGGCGACTCAATTTTCGCAGGTCCCCCAGCGCGGTTCGGGTGATTTGGGCGGCGCGTTCAGGATGGCGCGCAGAATGCTCGTGATGGATGGCGAGTTGCTCATAGGCCGCCAAGCCTTCGGGCGAATCACCGCATAATTCCTCCCAGAGGGAATGAGCGAGTGCCAAGTCGCCCCCCATTTTGGCGATACGGGCCAAGTGCAATTGCGCGACGCGGCTGTGCGGCGAAGGAACATGGCGGTTGAGCGCGTCGCGATAGTGGCGGCAGGCGCGCTGAAGTTCCCCGCGCCGCTCGCAAAAACGCCCCAGTGAAAAGATGTCGAGGGCATCGGTATCTCCCGCGGACGAATCTTCGTCGGCTGGCGATGAAAGCAATTCGAGCGCGCGCATGGCGATGGCTGCGAGTCCCTGCAAGTCGAGCCGATTGTGGCGGAACACGGGAGCGAGCGGCTGGGCCGGGCCGCCACGCAGGAAATCGAAATAGAATTTGGGAATCATCGCGGAGATTACATTTTCATCGCGCGGACGTCCGAGAATGTGGTGTTCCAGTTCGCTAAGCTTCACTGATCCCAGACGCAAGCGCCACAGATGGCGAGCCGGGTGGAGAAGGTCCAGATGCGCGCGCGGCGCGCTGGGCTGGATGCAACGCGTCATGCGGAAGCGTGTTTCCAGCAGCGGCCAATCGAACGTCTTGCCGTTGAAGGTTACCAGCACGGGCCGCTCGGCCAGGCGCTCCTTTAGCGCCAGCAGGACGGAATGCTCCTCCGCCAGATCGCGCATAAAAAGCTGCTCAACCTGCAGCCCACCAGCATCCCACCACGCCAAGCCGATCAGGAAGGCATATGTGCCCGTGCCGCCCGCCAAGCCTGTGGTTTCCGTATCCAGGAACAGCCATTTTTCGGGATTGGCGGCATCGGGATGTAAGCCGGGAGCCAGTAAGCGCAGCGCATGCAGGGAAAAATGGCGTTGCTCCGGATGAGAGTACCAGCACCGAAAGGCAAGATGATCGCCGTAATGATTGCTGACTCGCTGCGCCCCCAAAAGGCGGTCCAGATGTTCGGCAGCAGCGGGCAGCACGTCCCAAGCGGTGGAAACATGCGGGTGGTCTCCGGTTCCAGTCGTGGGCCGCAGCCCGCGAACTCTGCTGAGCCGGTCTTGGAGTGATGTGCTCATAGCGCGGAATGGGCGAGCGATGAATCATCGGCGGCAAGCCGGGCCAAAATCGCCAGTGCAGCATCCTTGGTGTGTTCGCCGAAATCGGCGGCTGGAGAAGTAGCGTTGGTATCCAGTGCCGGCCCGACGCACGACGGACAACCGGATTCACAAGGGCATTGCGCGATCAGGTCACGAGCCCGCGCCAAAAGCATATTATGTGCTTCGTAAAGCGGCTCGCTGAAGCCGATGCCTCCGGGATAAGCGTCGTAAAGATAAAGGTTGGGCTCAAAGAATTCAGGGTTCGGCACTGAATCGCTGCGCGAGGCCGCCTCAAATGCCGAAGTCCGTGCCAGTTCAATACCGAACTCGTCAGCGTCGTCTTCATGGGAAGCAGCGGTTTCAAAGGAGTCAGGATGGGGTGGACGCTCTCCAATGGCCGTGCCCAAATCGCGTGGGTCGCACATTAACAGCAGCGTGGCGACTGTTTTCGTCGCGTGCAGCAGCCCGAACATTCCCGCTTGGCGGTCGGAAAGCGAAAATTCCAATGATTCGAGGAGCGGGCGCCGCAGCGTGATCCAGAACGCTGTTGTATGCATTTCGTTTTCCGGCAACTCCAGTTTGCCCGCTCCTATATTTTCGTTGGTGAAGAATTTAATTTTCTTGAAGCCGATTACCTGCGAGCGCACCATCACGTCGCCATGCGCGCGCACGGCGGGCCCAAGGACGGATTCTTCATCAGCCGCTTCCAGCACCCGCACCTGAGTGTAGCGAATCGCATCGGTGTAATAATCCACATCCACTGGTTTCACATAAGCCTTGCGCTCAATGAAGTCGAGTCGTTCGACGTGAAACTGCTGTCCCTGGTGCAGGTAGATGGCCTTTGGGTGAATGCTGGTGAGGGCGCTTGAAAAATCCACTTCGCCGACAACTTCAGGCGTGCCGCGACCGCCGCCGGTGATGTCAATGATCACAAAATTGTCAGATGTGACAGTTCGCAGGCTAACGGTATCTGCCGGATAGGCTTCCTGAATCCAGTGCCAGTGTCCGCCGCTGCAGTGCAGGAAGCCCGCCTCGGCGAGGCGCTCGCAAATGGCGGCCATGTCCGCGCCGCCAATGTGCTCATCGGGAGCGATAGGCAGCTCGAAGGCCGCGCATTTCAGATGATTAACCAGAATTTCGAGATTATCGGGCTGAATGAAAGCATGCTCCGCCGGGCGGCCGAAAAAATAGTCAGGGTGGCGGACGATGAACTGGTCCAGCGGCGCGGAGGACGCCACCATCACCGCGCAGGAAGTTCCTTTGCGACGCCCGGCGCGACCTGCGCGCTGCCAGGTGGACGCAATCGAACCGGGATAGCCGGACATTACCGCCGTATCCAGCGAGCCGACATCAATTCCCAGCTCGAGCGCGCTGGTGGCAACCACGCCACGGATGCGGCCTTCCCGCAGCCCGCGTTCGATGGCCCGCCGTTCGCCGGGAAGATACCCGCCGCGATAGCCGCATACGTTATCCGCCGCGCCGGGTTGAGCAGGGAAGGCGTGGCGTAAGTTTGTGAGCATCACTTCGGTATGCAGGCGGCTATTGGCAAAAACAATTGTCTGCAGATCGCGACGCAGGAATTCGGCGGCGACGCGCGTGGATTCGTTCAGGCAGCTTCGGCGAATGCCGAGATTGCGGTTGACGACCGGCGGATTGTAGAAAACAAATATTTTTTCCGCCGCGGGCGCGCCATTTTCATCCAGAACGTCCACTTCGTCTTCAATCAGCTTGGCTGCGAGTTCTCCGGGATTGGCAATTGTAGCCGAGCAGCAAATGAACCGCGGCTCGGACCCGTATAGCCGGGTGATGCGCCGCAGCCGTCGCAGGACGTTAGCGAGATGGCTGCCGAATACGCCGCGATAGGTGTGCAGCTCGTCCAGTACGATGTACCGGAGATTCTCGAAGAGGCGTATCCAGCGCGTGTGATGCGGCAGTATGCCGGTGTGCAGCATGTCGGGATTAGAGAGCACGATGTGGCCGCGCTCGCGGATGGCTTTGCGCGCGTTGGATGGCGTGTCGCCGTCGTAAGTAAAGACGCCGAAACTGTCATGCAGATGCGCGGAGAGCCCCTGCAATTCGTTGAGCTGATCCTGCGCCAGAGCCTTGGTGGGAAAAAGATACAATGCGCGCGTGTCCGGATTTTCCAGCACTGCATGCAGAACAGGAACGTTGTAGCACAGGGTTTTGCCGGAAGCGGTCGGTGTTACCACTACGATGTTGCGACCTGCGCGCACGCGCTCTGCCGCCACAGCTTGATGCGTGTAAAGCTGCGCAATCCCGCGCTGGCGATAGGCGGCGACAAGGTCCGGATGCACCCAATTTGGCATGGGCGCAAACTCCGCATCGCGCGCCGGAATCTGCCGCACCGCAGTCAGTACTTCGTCGGAGCGATCCCGCGTCGCCAGGTGTGACAGTGCCTCGCGTACGCGATCCATATTGCCCGACGTGCCCAGCGTGCGCAGGCGTGCCAGCGTCACCGACTCCGCATTCTCACCTGAGGATGCTGCCGGCACGCTGTCTCTGAGTTGAGCGGCGGCGATTCCTGCGATTCGCTCTTCGCTTTTCATTCGCTTCGCAGCGTAACACGCGGTCTCGTAGCCTGCAAGCGTCGCATTGTGCCCGGCGGGGCGTGATGTTCCCGTGCTTACTGGACTTTACAAACTCTGTTACATGAATAACAGGATGTTCGCCACTTCCGGCAAGATGTATAAATCTTAGGTGTCAAAAAGATGCTCCGAAACAAAATGCTTAATTCCGTGTTTTATATGTGGCGAGAGGCGCCAATCATGAAAATGGGTTTATTGGCATTATTCTTTTTTGTTTTAGGAAGTGTCGCATCGGCTCAGAATTCCCCGCCGGGCTACTATCCACCGCCGGGGCCTCCTCCGGGACCGCCGCCAGGTTATTATCCGCCGCAGAATCCTCCGCCATACGGGCGGCCGCCGGGACCACCGCCAAGTTACGCGAGTGCGGGACAGAGCAATGAGGTTTCGCTTACATATTCATTTGTTGGCTTGTATCCGCAAAATAACTATGCTGTTCAGAATTTCAGTTTCAATGGCGGTGGCGCGTCAATAGTCCATTATTTCAATGGAGTGTTCGGCATCAAGGGCGAGTTCGACGGATACAACAGCTTAAACACCAACTTTTCATATGCGGGTACTTCGATTTGCGGCGGCGGGAACTGCTCCGGCAGCATACAGTCGAGCCTGTTCACTTATGAGGCGGGTCCAATCGCAAAATTCCGCTCGCCTCATTTCCAGCCGTTCGTGGAGGCGCTCTTTGGCGGAGCGCACACAAGTATTGGCAATGACCTGGCCGGCGCGTGCACGGGTTGTACTTTCAATCGCTCGCCGAGCGAGAATTCATTTAGCTTTATCCTGGGAGGCGGCTTGGACATTCCCGTGGGCAGATCAATCGCCGTGCGGCCTTTCGAAATTGATTATCTTTATACTCGATTCGGCAACAACGGTCCGTACAATGGTTTCAATTATAACCAACAGAACAGCCTGCGTTATGAGGGCGGCGTCGTTTTCACCTTCTAACGCCGTGGCGGCATGACGAACGACGACGAAATGACAATCGAGGCCCGGGATGCGGCTAAACCGCAACATCTCGGGCCGTGAGTGTCGGTGACGCGGGGAAAATCCTAATTAGTGGCGGCAGTGTGCTCGTAAATGCCATCGAGCGCCGACCAAAGCGCGCGGAGGCCACGTTCGCCGGCGGCAAGCGTCTTGGCCGATCCCTTTTCGTTGCGGCTGGCCAGCCATTCGCGCCAAGCGGCACGGTGGCGAATATCGGCTTCTTCGTGAACACTGAAATATGCGGTCGCTCGTGAATCCGCGATCCCATAAAACTTCTCGAGACCTCTACGCTTTTCCGTGGAAATTTCCGGCACCTGCGACTCATAGGCGTACAGCGCGGCCACGGCCTCTTCAGGCGAAGCTTTTTCGGCAAGCTCGCGATAGGTGGCGACAAGTTCGCGGATAGCGGGCAGTGGCTCCGAGGAGTCGAGCTGTTCCTGCGTTACGCCCAGCGCGGCGGCGAAGCGGCGCCACAGCGCCGGATGCGGGCCGTTGGGGTCCATTTCCTCAGCGAGGTTGAGTTCAGTCAGCATGCGTAGCCGGGGTTCCGCACGACCTGCCAGGCAGCGCAGATACACAGGAAACGCGGCGACCTGGAAGTAATACTGGCGCGCATATAGAGCCAGCGTTTCGCGAGAAAGTTTTCCCTCCGACCATGCTTGATAAAAAGGATGCTTCAGCAGATGATGCTCCGCGATCTTGTTATCCAGCGCCGCGAGCAATGCTTCGTTTGCCATTGTGTGGTTCTCCCCCGATAAAAAGTGCCATCAAAATAGTATCGAAACTCGCGGCTAAACGCCAGTCGGTCTGGAAATAGGTTGTGTCCTAAATGTGTGTTGGTGATTAGGTCTTTTTGTCGCCAAGCGCCTTCATCAAGGCGTCCAAAGTTGGATTGGAAGGGGGCGAAGGTGCTGGTGGTAAACTAGATTTTTCTTCGACTCCGCTGTTAAGTCACCCAAAGAGAGCGGCCAATGCCGCAAGAGCCGGGTCTTGCGGAAGTTCGTTTCCGAGCCATTCCCATGCTGGTTTGGGAAGCCACCCTTGATAATTGGCTTTTAACTCGCAGACGAACAGAAAATCCATCGGGTCCATGTGCGGTTTGATTGCCTCCATCACTTGCTGGGGCGTCTTTTCGGTGGACAATATCCAACTAGCCTGCATGTAGCGCCACCATTTCCCTTGAGCCTTAATCGCTTCGTAGAAATCATGGTAATCCTTCGGACTTTTGAGATCGTATGTAACAATCAAAATCGTCATTTTTCTTCACCTGCCGGAGTTGATTCCACAGCGGACGTTACCTGAGACTCGACGACGCGAGATTCCACGACCTCAGCCACCATTTGTACCGATGGAGCGGGTTCCAATGGTAATGCGGCCAAGTCTGAGGGGCGCAATTCGTTTCCTTGCTGCCCCACTGGGCCTATCTGTTGCGCGCGAATCCAGTTCATAAACTTCTTTAAGCGTCCTCTTTCCAGCCATGCTCGGTATCCCGTAATAGCGCCCATTAGATAGCATAAAACCATGATACTGAAGAAACTGTCGTAAACACGTTCATTTGAAATGGTGACTGTTTTGAGCGTGACGGTAAGCATGAGAGCAACTGGAATGAATGCACATGCAAGTTGAAGATCGGTTCCAATGGATCTTGCTTCTTGCTCGATTCGGTCGAAGTGGTCGGCCAGCACTTCGTAGGTGACAACTCGTTGGAGCCGATGACGCGCAGCAGGAATTTGATCGTCTTGATAGGGAGACATTCCGATGAGTCCCAAACCGAACCGCAAAAGCGCCTCTTTCATCTACAGCCTCCTCGTGATACACTTCAAGTGAGGCCGCAATTGGACGAGGTGCCGTCAACACCGAGTCGTGTCAATTAGTGCGGTTTGTCTTTTTCCGGTAAACCCGCGTACATCCTACGCCAGCAACTCCCCGATTGTCCAGACGTGATCCGTAATTCCCGCCGCCATTGCGGGCGTGACGCGGATTGTCGAATGCACACGAACGAAGTTGTACCACGCGAAATGCAGAGCGAATCCCGCCTTGAGGTTTTCCCACTTTTTTGAGAATGCGTTGGTGAGCCGCGTCAAGCGGCGCATTGCCATGCGGATCGTCAGGTTTTGGCGTTCAACATGGGACGTGCTGATTAGTTCTCTGCGTGGTCGGCCAATCCTGGGCACTGGTACGGCCTCCACCACGTCTGCTGGAGAATAGCGTTGCTCGCCGTCACGCGGGGAAGCGTAAACTTTGATTAGCTGCGCGTATTCCACGCGCGTTCCGAGGCTGTAGGAAACCGCATCGGGATACGCGGGGAAACCATCGGTCGTTAGTTGGAAACGGCCAGATGTAGCCGCGTCCAGCTTTTCGGTGAAGGCAACCGTGTCGCGGGCCGTGCGCCGTCCAAGATGCCACGCCAGCACCAGTTTCGTCTTGCGTTCGACGGCAACGAAGCAATAGGCGTCGCCAATCGTGTCAGGGGAGTCTACGGGCTTGTTCTTTTCCTTGCAATGTACGAATCCCCACATTTCGTCACATTGCACGTCAGAAACGGGTATGGAGCGAATACGGCTATCTAGCAGGCGTTCGCAGCCTTCCCCGGCAGTTTGCAGCACACGGAGAATCGTGTCGCGGTGAAAGCCCGTCAACCGTTCAACGCTGCGAACGGCCATGCCTTCCACGATTAGCCGGATGATTTGCTCTGCCTGTTCGGGCGTTATGTACATTCCCGGCAGATGGCCGTTGTGAGGTTCGGTGAACGTCTTGGAGCACTGGGCGCAGTGGAAGCGTTGATGGCCTTTCCGATCCCGCCCGAATTTTCCGCACTGAGTCTTGCAGTTGTGGCATGTCATCGCGCATTTCCTCTTGAATGCGCGACCTGAAAGCCATACAATGAACTTGCAGGTTCTGTGCGGCTTCGGTCGCGCGGATTTCAGCCCCGGTTAGCGTTCCACCGCTGATCGGGGCTTTTTTGTTTTCCAACACACCCACAGTCTAAAGTCTCCGAGTTATAATGTCAACGATTATTTCTCCCATAACGCGATTATTTAACTTGACTCTAACTCCGGTGCGGAGTTATATTGTGGGTGGAGGAAATGAGATGAGCAAGGACAGAAGCCCGAATTACCCGCAACTAGGCCTTTCCGAGGCCCTAGAAAAGGTTCGGCAGGTCTACGATGCAGAGCACTGCCACGCAGCCAGTCGGGAGGTTGTGGTTCAGGACATGGGGTACAAAAACTTGAATGGTGCATCACTAACGGTTCTAGGGGCCTTGAGGCATTACGGCTTGCTAGATAAGGCTGGCAGCGATGGTTTGGTGGTGACATCTGACGCTGTGGACATCCTAGAACTTCCCAAGGGGGATAAGGCTAGGAATATGGCCCTATGCAAATGCGCTCTGGCTCCGCCTATTTTCTCTCAGATGTTTGAGGAATTTGGAGACATGTTGCCGAGCGAAGCGAATCAGCGCCACTGGTTGATAAAAAAGCATTTTATTCCGAAGGCGTCCGACACGATTATTCGCATATTTCGAGAAAATATGGAGCTTGTAAAAGATGCCCTGGGCGATTATTATGATGCTGTTGCTACCGCTCCCAAGGGGAACAGCACCATGCAAACAGAGCCGCGAAATGCATTACCCACAAGAAAAACGGAATTGGCAACTAGCGGGAATATCGCGCCCACAGGCAAGACGCTAAAATCCTATTCATGGGGTTTGTCTGGAAGCACCACGGCAAGATTGGAAATAGCTGGAGACGCCGATCTGTCTGGTGACGACTTGGAAACGTTGCGTCAGTTCGTGGATATCACTATCAAGGCGCTTTCACGCCCGGCAAAGAAACAGGAGCCGAATACGTGATCCACTGGCGGCCTTCCCTTGCTAGGCCGCCACCAAGAGCAACACAGACTTAGGACACAACCTGGAAATAAGTCCGGAATTATGGTTGAACCGGCGAACTCAGCGGACTTCCTTGGACTCGTCCGTCCAATATCGGCCTTTCAATGTGAACGCCGGTGCAGCCGCTTTTATAGTTCGCGCGCGAAAAGGCGTACAGCTAGCTGACAAGTCGCATAAATCGCGACAAGCAATGCCGGCACGCCGAGCAGCAAGGCCTCGGCATATCCGAGTGCTTTGGCCGAACCAACCGCCAGATCAGCAAAATGAAGAGCCGCAAAAACAATCGCAAGCAAGACGCCCATCAATAGCAGTGCACCCATGACGAGGCAAAGAATCCAGCGGCACACGAGCATCATGCGTGCCTCACAACGAAACTGAATGGCGCCATAAAGGAGGTCATTTCAATCCCGACCAGTCGTCGGAGACAAGGATCGAATTTCCCGGATTTGCGGGATCGTATTTAACGCTGGCGGGTTGGCCCATTACTACGCGCCGGATGCATGCGCGTTCCTCAAGACCGCTCACGTCTTGCGCAGATTCATAACCCACGCCCGAAATGCGGTAGCTGTAAAAGACAACAGTTTGCGGAGCCGGATTGCCCAGCTGCGTGGGAAGATTCCCGCGACGGAAGAGAACGCTGCGTCGCTTTACGGTAGGTGCGGCCTGTTCTTTGATTTCCATCACTTGGCCTTCGATGATGCGTCCCACGCGATTCAAATACATGCGACGCTGTCGCTCCGCTTCAGCGGGATCGCGGGGGCGGCTCCGAAACCACAGGATGACACCGGTCACGATGATGGCGGCGGCCAAGGGCAATTCGTACGGGCTGGAAAAAACGCTGTGTCGCATCGGCTCTTGGCAATTGCATCAGACGGGCGTATCGAGCGCCGGAAGCACGGAGTTACGCAACACGCCGATGCCGGTAACTTCTACTTCCACCAAGTCTCCAGCGCGCAAGGCGCCCACACCGGGAGGAGTTCCGAGCGCGATCACGTCACCCGGAATCAACGTCATTACCTGCGTCACCCAGCGAATTATAACGTCCACAGAGAAGAGCATTTCGGCGGGGTGTCCCTGCTGGCGGATCTGACCATTAACGCGCGTTTCAATGCGCGCCGCAGCCAGATCGAATTCAGTTTCAATGACCGGGCCGATCGGGCAGAAAGTGTCGAAACACTTCGCACGTGTGAACTGGGCAACATCTCTTTTCTGCAGGTCGCGGGCTGTCACATCGTTTAAGCAGGTATAACCGGCGATGAATGCCCGAATGTCCTCGTTGGGATGGAAGCATCGCCGCCCAATCACCACGGCCAGTTCGCCTTCGAAATCTACATGCTCGGAAATACTTGGGAGATGGATGGCCTCTTCAGGACCAATCACCGAGGTGGGCGGCTTTAGAAAAATTAGAGGCTCCTGGGGAACGGCATTGCCAAGTTCAGCGGCGTGCTCGGGATAATTACGACCTATGCAAACGATTTTTGAAGGGACCACTGGAGAGGCCAACCGTACGTGGCTGAGCGGCCAAACGCGGCCGGTTTCTGTCCGTGTCCCGAGCAAATCGCCAGCAATTTCGTGCACGGTTTCACCGCGGAGGATGCCATGGCTAAGTGGAAAACCAACTCCTAATTTTTCCGCGGAATCATCCTTGGCGGGCGCGAGAGGCAGATGGAAACTGCAGAGCTTCATGGGCGAACGGCTCCGCGTGAAGAACCGGCACCGCACAGCGGCCGTGGAGGGCAAAGTGGAGTAACGGTGGCAATCATTTCTTCTCACCACCCCCTTGAGGCATTGCCACAGAAACTGTCCGGCCAGGGGCGCTTTCGACGCCGGCGCGGCTCACTGCCGTAACCTGATAAATGTAATGACCTCCCGGCTGCGCGGTGATATCGCGAAAAACCGGCGTAGGCAGCAGCGTCGGATTTAAGCGAATCATCGCCGCGCCAGACGAATCTGCCCCATAAATTGCCCGATAAATATTGTATCCGGCGATGTCAGGTTCCGGGTTAATGCTCCATGACAGCTCAACGCGAGCAGGAATCTGAGCGGCGGCCGGCTGGGCGACTGCCTCTAGACCTTGCGGCGCGGCAGGCGGAAACGTGTCGCGCGGAGCCACAACGGCCCACGGAGAATCGTCGGATTCCACCAAAGCTTCCGGGTACTCCGCCAGGGTGCGCAATGCGTAGAAATAGGCGTGGCCAAATTCGAAAGTGGAATCGCTATAAGGAGTATCACGCGTCAACCCCAGCAGCGAAAATGGAACAATGAGCGCTGCCTGCCCGGGATGGGCATTTGCCGAGGTCACCGAATCGGGGGCGATTTCAGCGCGATAGACGCGGTAACCGGCAAGAACCGGAATTGGGGAGCCAGTGACGGTCTCCGTTACTGCGGACCAGGACAGCAGAATCGCAGATTTAGTTACCTCCACCGAAACCGATGCTACGGGCCGCGTCGGCGGAAATACTTGCATGGACGCTATATTGGACGGGGCAGAGAGATGCCGCGCGGAGAGGCTGGTGCGCGCGACGTATATAAGCCGGGCATCCGAGTAGCGCGCGAAATCAGCGACCTGCAATTCATCGCGAAAGCGAAATGTGCCTTGTTCCACATAGCTATGGACCAATTTCCCGTCAATTGTGCGTAGCAGCGTCACCGGCATTACAGGCGGTCCCGCGAGAGGCTCGACCTGACGATAGATTTCAACGTCCGGCGCGCGCGCGAGTGCCGGTCCATTGGTTGTTGTCTTGGGCATCGAGAAAGTCAGCAGAACCGCAGACCCCGCCTGCTGCGCGGAGAGATCAGCAATCGCTTCGGGAATCTGTGGACGTGGAGGCGTTGGTAGTCCCGGCGAGCCGCATCCGGCAAGCAGCAAAAGACAAGCCGTCAAGGACATGCAAGCGGGCCAATACGGCCAGGTAGGTGCGCCGGAATTAGCGCGCCGCATCGAGGCGGGGAACTGGAATGGCAGCGTGGCCATGGGCACGAAGTGCCTCAGAGAATGTACCGGCTCAGGTCCTGATCCTTGACGATGTTGGCAAGCTGCTTCTCGACATACGCGGCGTCAATCTTTACGTTTTTCTTCTTCATTTCCGGCGCCTCGAAGGAAATTTCCTCGAGTAGCTTTTCCAGAATCGTCGCCAGACGCCGCGCGCCGATATTTTCCGTCTGCTCGTTGACGCTGGCGGCAAAATGAGCAATTGCCGCCACTGCGTCGTCCGTAAAAACCAGCTTCAGGGATTCGGTTTCCAGCAGCGCGATGTATTGTTTGATGAGGGCATTTTTCGGCTCCGTGAGAATACGCACGAAATCCGCTTCTGTCAGGGTTTGCAGTTCCACTCGGATGGGGAAGCGCCCCTGCAATTCGGGAATCAAATCGGAGGGCTTGGAAACGTGGAACGCTCCCGCGGCAATGAATAAAATGTGGTCCGTGCGCACCATGCCGTAGCGCGTATTCACCGTGGTCCCTTCCACGATCGGCAGGATGTCGCGCTGCACTCCCTCGCGGGAAACGTCCGGGCCGTGTCCGGATTCGCGCCCGGCGATTTTGTCTATTTCATCGATGAACAGTATGCCCATTTGCTCGACCCGCTCGATGGCGGTTCGCGTCACCTGATCCATGTCAATCAAGCGGGTTTCTTCTTCTTGAACCAGGTAATCGAAGGCTTCAGAGACCGTCATTTTGCGCTTCTTTTTTGACTGGCCGAACATGCCGGAAAGCATGTCCTTTATATTTATGTCCATCTCCTCCATGCCCTGGCTGGAAACGATTTCCAAAGCAGGCATGGAGCGTTCACGCACTTCCACTTCCACAAGCCGCTGGTCCATTTTCCCATCGCGTAGCTGGACTCTGAGTTTTTCACGCGTCCGCTGCGCTTGTTCGCGGCGCTGCGCGTCATTCGTGGCGAGGTCGGGCTCGGTAGAAGGAGGAGCGGTGGGCAGAAGTAGGTCCAGCAGACGTTCCTCGGCGGATTGCTCCGCGCGCTCCGCCACTTCGTCGAGCTTTTCCTCGCGCACCATGTCGATCGACGTTTCCACCAGATCGCGCACCATGGATTCCACGTCGCGGCCCACATATCCGACTTCTGTGTATTTGGAGGCTTCCACTTTCACAAAGGGACAGCCTGCCAGCCGCGCCAGGCGTCGTGCGATTTCCGTTTTTCCGATGCCGGTGGCGCCAATCATCAGAATATTTTTCGGCAGGATATCTTCCGCCATTTCGGGAGAAAGTTTTTGCCGGCGAACGCGGTTGCGCAGCGCCACGGCCACGGCTCGCTTGGCGGCGTTCTGTCCCACGATATATTTGTCCAGCTCGACTACGATTTCCCGCGGCGTCAATTCGTCAAACGACGGCTGCGGTTCGGGCGCCGGACCCTGCTGCTCTCCGGAGAGATAGATCACCAAGGCTTTTTTCTCCGCGCTGATATTTTACAGTTCTTCAATCGTGAAATTGCTGTTGGTATAGATGCAGATCTCGCTCGCGATGGTCATGGCTTCCTGCGCGATATCGCGCGCCGATAATTTCGTATGCCGCAGCAATCCCCGCGCCGCCGCCTGCGCGAACGGGCCGCCGGAGCCGATGGCGCTGATCCCGTCGTCCGGCTCGATCACATCGCCCGTGCCGGAGAGCAGGAAAGTGCCTTTTGCATCGGCAACCACCAGCAGAGCGTTCAGGTGGCGCAATGAACGGTCCGTGCGCCAGTCTTTCGCCAATTCCACTGCCGAGCGCGCCAGATTGCCGTGAAATTCCTGCAATTTCGTCTCGAAGCGCGCAAAAAGTGAAAGCGCATCCGCGGTGCTGCCCGCGAATCCTGCCAGAATTCGGTCGTTGAATAACCGGCGAATTTTTCGTGCATTGTGCTTCACGACGCTTTCACCCAGCGTCACTTGTCCGTCTCCAGCCATTACCACGTGGCTGTCCCGCCGCACGCAGAGTACCGTTGTGCTCCGCACTTTAACGGAGCCATCGCCCTCCGCCCGTCGTGATAATGAAGTTTCGCGCAATTTCATCCCGCTATTATACCCCGCATGTGTGTACGCACCATGGCGTCCAACTCGACGTTTTGCTTGTGGGCTTTGTCGTAATAGATGTCGGGATTCAATTGCCGCTTTTTAGAAGCTGATCAATGCGCGCCATGAGTTTTTGCGCATCGAATGGAGCGCGGACCTTGACATCATTGTCGAAGAACACGAACACGTCCCGCGCCGGCATTTTAGCACCTGTTTCATTGATGGCGCGCTCCGCATCGTCAGGCTCCTTTCCTCGCGCCCATGCGATCACGCGAATTGCCCATTCGTCCAGAGCTTTGTCATCGTAGCCGCTCGCGTAAAGCACTTCTGAGCCATGCAGACGGCAATACATAAAGTCAGAGGTCGCATCCATCAGGCGGGGCCACTCTACTGTATCGGCGCAAACCAGCGCCACGGAGTTATCGCGCAGCATTCCGATGAAATTCGGATTCACAAAGCTGGCGTTGCGGATTTCAATCGCATGCCGCAGAGGCCGGTCTTGCGCGATCTTCATTGAACAGCGCCCACTCATCCATTTGTCATGCCGCCGCGCCAGGCGCGCCGCTGCTTCCGTCGTGTGCGGCAGCATTTCTAGGAACGATTCCATGCGCGCGGGATCGAATTTGAAATTAGGCGGAAACTGCCAGAGTAACGGCCCCAGCTTGGGACCAAGCCGCAGGATGCCGGAGGCCAGAAAATTTGCCAGTGGGGCCTTAACGTCTTTCAGACGGCGAATATGAGTGATGAATCGAGGACCCTTCACCGTGAAGACAAAATCTTCCGGAGTATCCTCCGCCCAGCGGGCGAAGCTTTTGGGCCGCTGCAAAGAATAAAACGTCCCGTTAATCTCGATAGCTCGAAAAATAGAAGAGGCATGGCGAAGCTCGTTTTTCTGGGGCAGGTCTTCCGGATAGAAAACGCCACGCCACGGCGTATACCGCCAGCCTGATATTCCTATCCGGATGCTGCCTGCATCGGCCAATGGAATCTCCGCGACCTTCGGAGGATGTTCTGAAAATTATCATATCGCCTCCGAGCACAACCTTAATATAAGGGTTTTCATTCTTCCTTAGCTACTTTATCAATTTCGAGCGCACGTCCATTCAAATTATGGCTGAGGCAGTAAGGCACTCTCCGTGGACATCGAGACGTCGGCGTTGTGCGACATGCGAGGGGCTGCTAGCATCTAAATTTGCAGTCTCCCATGAGCGAAACCTTTCCAAGTCGCCTACCGAACACGGGTCTTGAATGGGCCCATCCGGTGGTCCGCGAATGGTTTCTCGCCAAATATGGAAGTCCAACCGAGCCGCAGGAACAGGGATGGCCGTATATACTGGGGCAAAGAACCACGCTAATATCCGCGCCGACCGGCTCCGGAAAAACACTGGCCGCCTTCCTGGCTTGTATTGACCGTCTGGTGCGTCAGGCACTGGCGGGAGAATTGGAAGACCGCACACAGGTACTCTACGTCTCCCCGTTGAAAGCGCTGGCGAACGATGTTCAGAAAAACCTGAACACTCCGCTCGCCGAGATCCTTCAACTTGCGCTCGAGCGTGGTTTTCTGATGCCGGAGATTCGCACGGCTGTCCGCACCGGCGACACGCTGATGCATGAGCGCCGCGCCATGCAAAAACGACCTCCGCACATCCTGGTGACCACGCCCGAGTCCTTATACATCCTCCTCACTGCGGCGAAAAGCCGAGAGATCCTAAGGAGCGTAAAGACCGTAATCGTAGATGAAATTCATGCCGTAGTGGATGATAAACGCGGCGCTCATCTGGCGCTCTCGCTGGAACGATTGCAAGCGCTCACCGACGAGCCGCCGGTACGCATCGGCCTTTCCGCTACTCAGAAGCCCATTGAATTAGTGGCCAAATTTCTAGCGGGCGGGGGCACAGCCGAGCCTGTCATCGTTCAGATTCCTCAGCAGAGAGAGATGGACCTCGCGGTCGAGGTCCCGGCAAGCGAATTGGGGGCGGTGGCCTCCAATGAAATGTGGGACGAAATCTACCGGCGCATGGCCGAGCTTGTCCTGCAACATCGCTCGACTTTGATTTTCGTGAATACCCGGCGGTTGGCCGAACGTCTCGCTCATCATTTGGCCGAGTTACTGGGGCCGGACGCGGTTGCGTCCCACCACGGCAGCCTTTCCCGCCAGCGACGTCTTGCGGTGGAAAACAAACTGAAAGCCGGAGAAATTCGCGCGCTGGTGGCGACGGCATCACTGGAATTGGGGATTGATATTGGGTCCGTGGATTTGGTTTGCCAGGTTGGTTCGCCGCGCTCGATTGCCACGGGCCTGCAACGCATCGGACGCGCAGGGCACTGGCGCGGCGCAATTCCCAAGGGCCGCATTTTCGCCACCACCCGAGATGAATTGATCGAATGCGCTGCGCTGATTCGCGCAATTCGTCATGGGGAGCTGGACGCTGTCGCCATTCCCGCAGCGCCTCTTGATATTTTGGCTCAACAGATTGTCGCAGCCTGCGCCGCGGACGACTGGCAGGAAGATGAACTCTTCGCACTGGTTCGACGCGCTTATCCATATCGAAACCTCACGCGAGCGGAATTCAACGAGATTATCCAGATGCTTTCCGAGGGCGTGGCATCCCGGCGCGGGCGGTATGGCGCTTATCTGCACCGGGACCAGGTGAATCACAGCTTGAGCGGACGGCGTGGCAGCCGCCTGGCTGCCATCACCAGCGGCGGTGCGATTCCGGACAATGCGCTTTACAGCGTCATCGCCGAGCCGGAAGGCATCGTGGTGGGCACGATTGATGAGGACTTCGCCGTGGAAAGTTTGCGCGGCGATATTTTCTTACTTGGAAACACGTCGTGGCGAATTCGCCGGGTACAGTCCGGCTCCGTTTCCGTCGAGGATGCGCAAGGAGCGCCGCCTAACGTTCCTTTTTGGCGAGGCGAGGCTCCTTCGCGCACCTGGGAGCTTTCCGAGCAAGTTGCCGCCGTGCGCGAAGAGATTAGTTCCCGAATCGGAAATGTTTTGCCTTCCGCTGTGCGAGGCTTGCCGGAGGCAGCTGCAGCCATGAAATGGCTGAAGGATGAATGTGGGATCGACGAATCCGGTGCGGAGCAGGCGATTGCGTACATTGTGGCCGGGCGCGCAATTCTGGGCGCGGTGCCCACGCAGCACACAATCATTGCGGAGCGCTTCTTCGACGAAAGCGGTGGTATGCAACTCGTGATACATGCTCCGCTGGGAGGGCGCATCAACAAAGCATGGGGATTGGCGCTGCGGAAACGCTTTTGCCGCTCATTCAATTTTGAACTGCAAGCTGCCGCCACCGACAATGGCCTGAATATTTCCCTCGGTGAGCAGCATAGTTTTCCCCTGCATGACGTGTTTCATTTTCTCAATGCCGCTACTGTGAAATCGCTGACCGAGCAGAGCGTGCTGGCTTCGCCGATTTTTACCACGCGGTGGCGATGGGCCGCCGGACGCGCGCTGGCCCTGCTGCGATTCCAGGGCGGGAAGAAAGTCGCGCCATACATTCAACGAATGCGGTCCGACGATCTACTGGCCGCGGTCTTTCCTGAAGCTCTTGCATGCCAGGAAAATCTCTCGGGCGACATTGCAATCCCGGACCACCCGCTCGCGCGCGAAGCGATGAAAGATGCGCTTACCGAGGCCATGGACATTGAAGGCCTGCAAAATATCCTGGAACAAATCGCGGATGGCCGCATTCTTTGCCTCGGCGTGGATACACCGGTTCCGTCGCAGTTTTCGCACGAGATTCTGAATGCTAATCCGTACGCCTACCTGGACGACGCGCCTCTCGAAGAGCGACGCGCCCGCGCCGTCGAGATGCGGCGCACTTTGCCCGAGTCCGTCCTTTCTGAAATTGGCCAACTTAACCCGGCAGCCATTGTCGAAGTGCGCGCGCAAGCGTGGCCAGATATTCGTAATGCCGATGAACTTCACGACACGCTCGAAACGCTGATCGGTGTTCCCGAAACTCACCCAGATGCTTCCGCATCGGTGCAAAATGCTGCCGGCCCGCTGGAAGGTTCATCTCGGGCCGCGTCCGCGCTTCGGCATTCTCTTTGCGAATCCATTCCCATCTGGTCAGGCTATTTTGATGAGTTGTACGCTAGAGGCCGAGTCGTACGAGCTCACGCGGGCGGCAGAAGTTACTGGGGTGTGCCTGAAAAAGCCAAAACGCTCGCGGCGATTTTTCCCGAAGCACGTTTTGATTCACCCGTTCCGGAGATCGAGAGCGTGGTGCCGTCGCAGGAAGACGCGATGTCCACACTTCTTGTCGGATGGATGATGCATGCCGGCCCGGTGACCTCTGCCGAACTGTCGAACGTTTTGGGAATCCCTGGGCCACTCGTCGAGAAAGCGCTGTTGCGTTTAGAGGCAGGCGGCTCCGTGTTGCGCGGCCACTTCGCTAACTCCGCGCAAGACGAAATTGAATGGTGCGACCGCCGTTTGCTCGCGCGCATTCACCGTTTGACCCTGGGCACGCTGCGCCGCCAGATCCAGCCGGCAACAGCCGCGCAGTTCATGGACTGGCTTGTGCGCTGGCAGCACATTGCTGCGGGGACACAACTTCACGGCGAGCATGGCACGCTGGAAATACTCCGCCAGCTACAAGGCTTCGAGGCTCCCGCGAACGCATGGGAGCGCGAAATTCTTCCCCGGCGAATTGCCGGTTACGATCCCGCCATACTGGATCGTCTGTGCCTTACGGGAGCCGTTGGCTGGGGACGTCTTTCTCCGCATCCCGCCACCCTCGCGGAGATAAGCGGCCACAGCCGGCGCGTGATTCCCACGAGTGTCGCGCCCATCGCCTTTTTTGTTCGCGAGGATGCCGATTGGATGATTTCGCGACGAGCGGATGATTCCGACAAAGAGCCGAACGGTCTCAGTGCAATTGCCTGCGACATCTTGAAATTCCTGAAACAGCGCGGAGCTTCGTTTTTTGGAGACTTGGTGCGCGGCACCGGCAAATTGAAATCGGAAGTGGAAACGGCTCTTTGGGAGTTGGTGGCCGCGGGCATTATCACCGCCGACGGATTCGACAACATTCGCGCGCTGATTGATCCCAAGCGCCGCGCCGGCCAAGGCCGGGGACGCAGCAATCGCCCTCGTCACAGCGGCGGGCGCTGGTCATTACTCTACTTTTCCGAAAATTCGAACCGCGAGAAAATGCTGGAGGCAACCTGCCGGATGCTGCTCCAGCGCTATGGCGTCGTGTTTCGCGAAGTTCTGGCGCGGGAAATCATTGTCCCGAAATGGCGCGAGATACTGATAACTCTCCGCCGGCTGGAGGACCGCGGCGAGATTCGCGGTGGGCGATTCGTCAGCGGTTTCCTCGGCGAACAATTCGCGCTCCCCGTGGCCGTTGATTCACTGCGCGCGATGCGCCATCAAACCCCAACGGGAGAATTCGTCACCATATCGGCATCTGATCCGCTAAATCTTGCCGGCATTGTGCTCCCCGGCGAGCGCACTCCGGCCAACTCCGGGAAAATTCTTGCATTGCGAGATGGCATTCCTGTTTCCGCTGAAAATACCACGATTGAGGTCTCAAGTTTAACCATCGGGTAAGCCCGCAGAATCCATCTGAGCAGCCCGATTGCAGAGCGCGAAGATTGCCTTCTGTCTTACCGGATATGAAGATCAAACGGGATGCGAGCCTGGACTGCTTCATTGACGCCGGTCAGGCGGCGCACCAATGCTTGCACGGTGACCTCGCGCGATTCCATCGCCGGTTGCGAGACGCCAAAGAGCTGTTCCCAAATATTTTTTTCTTCCGGCAGGCGCACCAAATGTACCGAAGAGGCCGCCGAAATATGCGCGAGATCCTTGGCAATAGCCACCGCGCGGTCGAGCCCTCCGAGATCGTCCACCAGGCCCAGGGATTTAGCCTGCTCTCCTGTCCAAACGCGGCCCTTCCCGACCTTGTCCACCTCTTCGACCGCGAGATGGCGTCCGCCGGCAACACGATGGATGAAATCCTGGTAAGTTTCCTTCAAAGATTTTTGGAAATATGCGCGCTGCTCGGGAGAGAAACTTTGCTGATCCCAATAAAGCGTGGCGTTGTCGGCGGTGGAGGCAAAATCGGTGCTGAGGCCCAGCAGTTGATACAAGCCGGCAATGTTGAATTTTCCACCCACCACGCCGATTGAGCCGGTCATCGTGCTGGGTTCGGCGACAATTTTGTCGGCATTCATGGAAATCCAATAGCCGCCGGAAGCCGCCACATCGGACATGGAAACAATCACGGGCTTTACCTGGTGCGCCAGGTCAACCTCGCGACGGATCACTTCGCTGGCCAACGCGGAGCCGCCTCCTGAATCTACGCGCAGTACAATTGCTCGAATGCTGGAATCGTTGCGCGCGCGACGCATTTCCGCCGCAATTGTATCGCCCCCCATCAATTCACCGGATGTCGAATTTCCCGAATCGCCTGAAACAATCAGTCCACTGGCATAAATGACGGCAATCTTCGGTCCCCTGGCGTCATCCAGAGTGCCTGAGTATTGCTGTAAGTCCACGGGATTCCAGTCGCCGGTCCGCTGCTTGAAAAAGTCCCGCACTTGATCCCAGTAAGCGAGGCGGTCCACGAGTTTTTGACTTTGGGCGTCCTGGGCCATGAACGGCCCCTTCTGCACCAATCCGTCAAACTGGCCTTCGGACATGCCGCGCGATGCCGCCACTTGCTGCACATAGCGGCTGTAAATATCGTGAAGGAGCGACTCCACTTCCTCGCGGTGCGCGGGCGTGAATTTCTTCTCCGTAAACTGATTCGAATAAGTCTTGAACTCCGCGATGTGGTAAAAATCCGGAACGATTTTCAGTTTATCGAACGTGCCGCGCAGGAAGAGCGTGTCCGCCATCATTCCGCGAACGCCAAGCGGCGCGGTGGGCACCAGCCACACCTGCTGGCAGGCGCTGGCGAGATAATATTCTGGGTTGTCGATGCCGTCGTAACCGAGAAAGCAGACATCGGGCTTGCCGCTTAGCCGAAACGCGGCAATGTGCGCGCGAATTTCCTCGAGCTTGGCCCAGCCGGTTTCCAGCGGGCCTATACGCACCACCAGCCCGCGAATGCGTGGATCGCGCGCGGCGGAGTCCAAAGCATCCACGTAGTCGTGCTGAACCAGCGGTCGGGTGCCGTTAAAGGCGCTCAGCCAACTCACTTGCCGTTGTTCTTCAATGGCTCCGTTTACGTCAAGCACCAGAACTGAATTGGCGGAAATGCGCTTGGGTTTCGAGAGCAGAAAAAACATGCTGCCCAGAAACAGGAGTACAAATAGAATCACCAGTACGCGCCGCGTTCTCCAGGTCATGACAGTTACCTCGTCTGATTAGTGCGAATTGATTGTTCGCTGAATGAAGCTATCATCCGATAGCGCTTTCGAGAAAAGTGGACCGGGACGCAGATGCCGCAGCTCTGCGCGCGAGGTCGTGAAACGCTTTTTGTCGGCACGTGTTATGCCGAAGCGGGCACTTCCGCCTCGCGAAGGAACCGCGCCGCTTCTTCCGGCGGAGTGGGATTGATGTAGAAGCCGGTGCCCCATTCAAATCCCGCCACCTTGGTGAGTTTGGGCATCATTTCGATATGCCAATGGTAGTGCTCATTGACTTCCTCGCCGATGGGCGAAGTGTGGATCACGTAATTGTACGAAGGACAGGCAAGAACGGAATCCAGCCGCGCCAGGAATTCGCGAAGCAGCGCTGCCAGGGCCGGATATTCCGCCGAGGCATGATTTTCGAATGCCGAGCTGTGAGTCTTCGGCAAAATCCAGGTCTCGAACGGGAAACGTGGAGCGTAGGGCGCTAGGGCGATAAAATGCTCGTTTTCCTGAATCACGCGAATGCCTTCCTCGCGTTCCTGGCGAACCATGTCGCAAAAAATGCAGCGCTCTTTGTCCTCGTAATATCTCTGCCCGTTATCCACCTCTTCGCGAACGCGTTTGGGAACAATAGGCAGCGCGATGAGCTGCGAATGCGGATGTTCGAGCGAAGCGCCGGCCGGCTCTCCGTGATTTTTGAAAAGCAGGATATAGCGGAAGCGGTGATCGTTCTTCAGATCCAGCGCACGTTCGCGATAGGCCCACAGAACTTCCTCGACGGACCTATCCGGCAGTGTCGCCAGCGTCTTCATGTGATCGGGCGTTTCGATGATCACTTCATGAGCGCCGATGCCGTTCATGCGGTCGAAGAGACCGTCGCCTTCGCGGCCCAAATCTCCCTCAATTCCCAGCGCGGGAAATTTGTTCGGGACCACGCGCACGCTCCAGCCCGGCGTATCGCGTTCGCCCCCGTTGCGGCCGTAGGCCATGATTTCCGGCGGCGTCTTGCCTTCATGACCATAGCAGAAAGGACAATTGGCATTGCCCTTTTGGACCACGCTCTCGCGGACAAAATCACTCGGGCGGCGGCCGCGATCAGTGGAAATGATCACCCATCGTCCCGTTATCGGGTCTCGGCGCAATTCGGGCAAAGTGTTCCTCCGGCAGTGTTCCTATGAGGGAAATGGGTTCCCGCAAAGTGCGATTGTAACGTTTAGTTTACTACGCCCAAACCGCTTTTGGCGATTTCCACCGCTTCAAATGCGGCCTATCCAGATCTAATCGCCGGAGAATGCCCCTTTGTGCAGCCGCACAGTGGGATGCCGTCCGGGCCAATTTTCCAGAGCCAGGACGTCGAAACGATAGTGAGCATTTTTCAATCGCCGCTCGCGGAGAAAACGCTGGGCCATGCGCGACATGGCGCGATATTTGCCGGCAGTGATGCCAATTTCGGGGCGAAATGAATTCTCATTGCGCATCGTGCGGGTTTTCACTTCGATGAAGGCAAGGGTGGCGCCGTCGTAGCCGATCAGATCAATTTCGGCGTGATCTCCCGGAGCGCGATAGTTGCGCGCAACCATCACGTAGCCGTGGCGGCGCAAATACCAATACGCATACGTCTCGCCGCGAATGCCGGTAAGACGGCGATGCGCGAACTTCGCTGAAACGTCATTGGACTCCGACGGAACGGACAAACCCTTGCGAGCGCCGAAATGAACGAGCGCGAAGAATATCCGGGCGAACACGCCTACTTCAGCACCTCGAATTCAAACTCGATTACTTTTCCGCGTATTACGAAGCACAAATAAAACTCCCAGAAGCGCCGGAACCAGCGCGCATGATTAACCAAAAATTCGAAGCCCAGCATTCGCCACAGCTTCAGCAAGCGGATATGCACGCTCCTTTCGCGCAAACGGGCTTGCGTATAAAAACTGGGTGCGCCGCCGTGCGGCCCCTGGGGATAAAAATAGTAGAAGGAGGCGGAATTCAAATGCCAGCGGTGGGTGGGATCGCAGAAGGAACTGAAATCCGTGTAGTGCGGCGTCACAATGTAGAGAGTTCCACCGGCCCGCGTGACCCGGTGGAACTCCTCCGTGGTGGCTATTACGTCGCTGACGTGCTCGATGACGTGAATGGCACGGAGTTCGTCAAACACGCTATCGCGAAACGGCAACGCGCCGCGGTCAATGTCGCAGAGCACGTCGGCCGCCGTCCGGGGATTTCTGTCGATGCCGATGGCGCCGGGAAATTTCACCACACCGCAGCCGACATCGAGAATTCGAGGCAATTCCGCGCCTCCCCGTTTCAAGTTGTATGCCGCTAGACCGTGCGTTCCACTTCAGCGATGCAGGTTTCGAGGATGCGCAGGGCGCAATCGGCCTGCTCCTCGTCAATCATCAGTGGCGGCGAAAGGCGTACGCCGTTTCCACCCGCTCCCAGCACCAGTAAACCGTGCTGAAACGCGGCCTGGATAATTCGCTCGCGAATTTCAGGTCCTTTTTCCTTGGTTTTCTGATCGCGGACGAACTCAATGCCGATCATTAGGCCTTTTCCGCGAACATCCCCCACAATGCGGAACCGCGCCGGCCAGTCTTTCATCCGGGCAAAAAGATATTCGCCCATCTTGGCCGCATTGGCAATGTATCCCCGTTCAAGTAGGTTCATAGTGGCCAGCGCCGCCGCAATGCAGACGGGATTGCCGCCGAAGGTAGTAGCATGCGCGCCTGGTTTCCAATCCATGATGCTGGCGCGCGCAATCATGGCGCCCAACGGCATGCCGGAAGCGATTCCTTTGGCGCTGCAGACGATATCCGGCTCAATGCCGGCGTGTTCGAATGCCCACCATTTTCCCGTGCGCCCCATGCCGGATTGCACCTCATCCGTCACCAAAAGAATTCCATGCTTCCGGCAAAGTGCCTGAAGTTTCTGCAGGAACGGAGCGGGCGCGGGCAGGTACCCGCCCTCGCCTTGGATGGCCTCGATAAAAACAGCCGCAACCTCGGCGGGATCCACCAGCCTGCGGAACAGTGCATTCTCGATGAACACCATCGAATCTTCGGCCACGGTTTCGGGAGGGAAACCCCACGAGCCCCGATAGATATTGGGATATGGCGCATGGAACACGCCAGGAACCAGCATGCCGAATCCCGTGCGCTGCACAGACTTGCTGGCCGTCAGCGAAAGAGAGCCGAACGTCCGCCCATGAAAACATCCGGTGAACGCTATGAATTTTTCGCGGCGCGTATGATAGCGCGCCAGTTTCATCGCCGCTTCCACCGCCTCAGTTCCGGAATTAGTGAAGAAGACGCGCTTGGTTTCCGGCCCAGGCACGATGTCGCTCAGCCTCCGCGCCAGTTCGACGAGACTGGAGTAGTAGAAGTCAGTGCCGGATATATGGATCAGCTCGGCGGCTTGCTTCTGAATGGCGGCGACAACATCAGGATGACAGTGTCCGGTCGACACCACGGCAATGCCTGCAGCGAAATCCAGGAAAGTGTTGCCGTCCACGTCTTCGACCATCGCACCGCGCCCGCTCTTGGCAACCAGCGGGTAATCACGTGTGTATGAGGGCGAAAGGAACTGGTGGTCCAACTTTACAATCTCGCGAGCCTTGGGGCCGGGTAAGGGCGTTACCAGGTGCGGAACCTTCGTTTCTGTCATTAACATGATGTTTCCTCCGGGCGTGAAAACAACAAGAATCGGGCGCGTGGCAAATCCATCGCGCGAAAACTGCGGAGGGAAAAGGGATTAATCTACGCCAAAGAGGCCGGGACGCTGGCTGGAGGGCAGGTCATGCGGGACAAACCGGATTGTAATCAAATGATTCATTTGCGTTTCCAGCGGACACTACCGTCACGGGTATCCTCAAGAATTATACCACTATCCGCAAGCTGGCGGCGGATTTCATCGGACCGCGAAAAGTCGCGCGCACTGCGGGCGCCCTGCCGTTCAGCCACTAGTTTTTCAATGTCGGCGTCGCTCAATCCGCCTCCGTCATGTAAGTATCCCAGACTGCGGAGTTTCTCCTCATCGTCATTCGGGAGGATGGCGAAGATGGCATCGAATTTCTGCATCGCCTCGATAATTTTTGGGGCATCATCCCTGCGAATTTCACCGCGGTCGAGAGCGATATTCACGTCGCGGACCAAATCGAAGACTGCGGCCAGTGCGACGGCGGTGTTCAGGTCATCGGCGAGGCCGGCGCCGAAATCCTCCTCGGCCTGGCGCAGGCGCGCATTGATGCCTTCGCTATGCCCAGGAGAAAGTTTTTCTGTGCCCAGCCGCGCGACGAAATTACGCAGCCGTTCGACGGAACTGGCTGCCTGCTGCAAACTCTCACCGGTGAAGTTCAATTGGCGGCGATATGGAACCGAAGCCAGCAGGAAGCGGATAGTGGAAGGCCGGCTGCCTTTCGCCAGCAGATCGCGGAGAGTGAAAAAATTTCCCAACGACTTGGACATTTTCTCGCCGTCAATAATCAAATGCTCGGCGTGCAGCCAGAAGCGCACGAAGGGCTTTCCCGTCGCGCCTTCCGACTGCGCAATCTCATTTTCATGGTGGGGGAAAGCCAAATCTATGCCGCCGGTGTGAATATCCAGCGTCTCTCCCAAGTAAGCCATGGCCATTGCCGAACATTCAATATGCCAGCCGGGACGGCCGGGGCCGATGGGAGTTTCCCAGAAATATTCGCCGGGCTTGGGCGCTTTCCACAGTGCGAAATCGCGCGCGTCATTCTTCTCGTAACGGTCTACATCCACGCGCGCGCCTGCTTGGATGCCGCTCAGATCAATTTTCGACAGACGGCCGTAATGCGGAAATCCCGCGATGCGGTAATAAACGGAACCTTCACTGTCGTACGTCAGCCCCCGTGCCGTCAGCCGCTCAATCAGTGCGGTCATCTGCGGAATATGATCCGTGGCGCGAATGAGATGCTCAGGCGGTTGCAGGTTGAGCGTCCGCATGTCTGCAACGAACGCTTCAATATATTTGTCCGTGTACTCGCGGATGCCAATGCCCGCGGCTGCCGCATTTTGAATGATGCGGTCGTCCACGTCGGTGAGGTTCATCACCTGGTTGATGGTATAGCCGCGCGAGTGCAGAAAGCGCCGCAGAATATCCTGGAAAACAAATGTGCGGAAATTGCCGATGTGCGCGAAATCATAGACGGTGGGGCCGCATGTATACATGCGCACCTCACCGGGATGCAGTGGGGCGAACGGGTCAACCCTGTTTGTCAGCGTATTGTGCAGCCTAATTTCCGCCATGCTTCCTTCGTAGAATGCGCGCCACCCGGAGAATTTCTCGCTTGGGCCATCTGCCCAACCACTGCCTCAGCTCCCGGTCGTAAGCCATGGTAACAATAAACTTGAGCGCTTGTTTACACGAGCGCCGTTCCGTGCTATTTTGCCCCTATACCGCCATCTCAAGCGCCAGGCGGCAAGGCCCGTTGGACCTTGCGCCTTTTTGTCTGTAAATTCCTCTGTAATTTGTTTCACAATAGCGCCACGGAGCCGCGCCTTATGGCGGCATGGAAACGGCGCACTCGAGGATACGCTTGCTTAAACTGCGAAAAGTCGAAATATTGGGTTTCAAGTCGTTCTGCGAGAAGACGAACATATCGTTCAGCGGCAGCGGGATCACATGCATCGTGGGACCCAACGGCTGTGGAAAATCGAACGTGGTGGACGCCATCTCCTGGGTGCTGGGCGAGCAAAGCCACAAGATGCTGCGCGCCGAGCGCATGGCTGACTGCATCTTCAACGGCACGGTGAAACGCCCGCCGCTGGGGCTGGCAGAGGTGACGCTCACGCTGACCGACCCGGAACTGGCCGAGGCAGCGGCACGCGTCCTCGACCGCTCCGAGGACGATGCGACGCCAATATTGGCTGAAGCCTCTAACGAAGAACTCACCGATGAATTGCATGCCGATCCACCAAACGAATCGCCGAATGCAGAAGCAGCATTGCCCATGCGCCGGGGACGCCGTGCCGCGGAGAAATCCGCGCCCGTTTACAAGCCGGGCGAAGTAGTGATTGGACGCCGACTGTACCGCTCGGGGCAAAGTGAATACCTCCTGAATGGGCGCGTGGCGCGCCTGCGCGATATCCAGGAGCTTTTCATGGGCATTGGTTTGGGCCCGGATTCCTACGCCATTATCGAGCAAGGGCGCATCGGCCAGATTCTGAACTCCAAGCCCATGGACCGCCGCTCAATCATCGAAGAAGCCGCGGGCGTCACCATGTACAAGTCCAAGCGAAGGTTGGCGGAGACAAAGCTGGAGGCGTCCAAGGCCAATCTCTCGCGAGTCAGCGACATTCTTTCTGAAGTGGATAAGCAACTCGCGTCGCTAAAAAGACAGGCGAGCAAGGCGCGGCGTTATGCGGAGTTTCGCGATGAGCTTCGTGGCCGCCAAAGACGCCTATTCGGGAGCAAGGCGGCCCGGCTGGAGGGCGATTCGGAGCGGCTGGCAGTTCGGCTGCGCGAATCGAGCGACGTTGAACAACAGGCATCACAAGAGTTACGCGAGAGAGAAGCAGAACAGGATCGGCTCAACGCGCGAACGTATGAACTCGATGGCGAACTGCGCCGCCTGCAGAATCTGGCCAACCAGTGCGGCTTGGAGTTGGACCGCGCCGAGAATCGAATCGCGTATGGCCGAGAGCAGATGGCGCAAGCCGAGTCGCGTAGAGAGCGGCTGGCTGGCGAAGCGGGCCAAGCCGAAGACATCGCACAGCGGCTAATCATCGAACAATCAGAGCGGACCACGGATGTCGCCGCATTGCGGCAACAGTCGGAAGAATTGTCAGCCCGGTTGCAGATCATCCTGACAAGTGTGGCCGAAACGGCTTCAAACGGCTCGGCGCTGGAAGCCCAGGTGGAAGAGCTGCGTCGCGAGAGCGGCCGGTTGGCAGAGCAGGCAGCCCGCAGCCAAGTGGAGGCCGAACAAGCAGAGATTTCGCACGCGCGCCTCACGGCTGAATGGGAACGGCAGCAACTATCTCTGGCAGAGATTTCGGCAGTGGCCAGCAACCAGAGCCGGTCCGTCGAAATGTCGCAGGTAGAGTTAGCGCGGGCCGCAGAGCATCTCCAGAAAGCGCAGAGTGAGCGAGAATCCGCGCAGGGATATGCAGCGGCGTTGCGGCAAGCTCTTCCTGAGACGTCGCGGCGCGCGGAAACTGCGCGAGAAGAATTGGCCGTCGCGCACGGGCATTGCCGTTCCATTGAACAGATATTGAATGACCGCGCCTATACGGCGGAGGCCGTCCGGAAATTATTTACCGCCAATGGGCATGGCGAGTCGCGCGAATTTCGCGCTGTCGGACTCCTGGCCGATTACGCCGAAGTTGCCCAGGAATATGAAGTTGCGGTCGAACAGTTTTTGCATGACGAATTGGAATACGTAGTGGTGGAAACATTCGACCATGCGCGAGCGGGTGTCTCCCTGCTGCGCGGAGAAATGGGCGGCAGGGCCACGTTTTTTGTCGATTCGCTGCGGCACCTGAAATTGGACGGATTGGATGCGGAGACGTCCATCGCCCCGCAAGGTGTCGTGGACCGCATGGACCGACTCGTCGAATTCCGAGATCCTCTGGGTCCGGCGGCGAAGCATTTCCTTCCCAAGTTGCGGTCGGCATTCCTGGTGGAAACGGCTGCCACAGCGGAGCGCCTGGCGCGCGAAAATGCCCAGCAACATTTCGTCACGCCCGACGGCACTTGCTATCACGGCCGGATGGTGAGCGGCGGCAGACCCGATGTGGCCGGCCCGCTGGGATTGAAGCGCGAACTGCGTGTGCGTCAGACTGAGGCCGCAGGGCTGCAGGAGCGAGTAAGTGACACGCAAGCGGACTTGGCGCGTCTGGAGCAGGAGTTTCGCCTGGCGGAAATCGAAAATGAGCGGTTGCTGGCGATTTATTTGGAAGCAGAAAAGCAGCTGCTCGCGGCCCAACACCAAAGCAATCAGGTAAAGTCGGAACTTGAACGGCTCGCAGCCGACCAGTCGGCTCAGAAACGGGAATGTCTGCGGCTGGCTGAAGAAGCACGCGCGGCCATGGATATGGCGGCTTCCGCGGCAACAAGACATGCAGATTCGATCGCGGTCCGCGCGCGAACCGAGCAAGAAGCGGAAGAGGGCGCGCGCCGGTTGGCGGCGATACGAGAAGGCTCTCAGGCACGACAGGAAGAGAGCAGCGAATTGCGCGCCGAAAGCGCCCGGATGAGTGAGCGGCTGGCTGCCGAAGAGCAGGCAGCGCGCAAGCTGGAAGACGAAATCGGCGTGGCCCAGGGACGTGCGCAATCTTTACGCGAGGAGGTCGCGGCGCTCGAACGCGAGAAATCCACGCTGGAAACAAACTCAGTGGAGCAGGCGCAACTTGCCGCGAAATATCGCGAAGAAAAGCAGCGGCTGGAAGGCGAAAAGGCGCGCCTCGAGCAGGAATGGGAGAGCGCTCGCCAGCGTGCCGCGGAATTAGAAGAAGCGGTTCGCTCGCAGCGGCTTTCGCTGGAAGAATCGCGAACCCGTCGTGGTCAGCAGGAAGTGGAGCGCGCGCGAAACGAAGCGGATCGGGAGCATTTGCGGCAGACGTGCCTGACGGAACTGAATATGGAACCGGCGGCACTGGCGGCGGAGATGACCGAGCCCATGACTCCCGACGATTTGGCTGCCGCTGAGACGGAATATGCGGAATTGCATGCGCGCATAGATTCCATGGGCCCCATCAATATGATGGCGCTCGATGAATACCGCGAATGCGAGGAGCGCAATACCTTTCTCAGTCGCGAACGCGCCGACCTGCTGCAATCCATTGAAAACACACACCAAGCCATACGCGAATTGGATGAAATTTCACGCGAAAAATTCGAGCATGCCTTCGTCGCCATTAACGCGCATTTCGCGGAAGCTTTTCGCACGCTTTTCGGCGGAGGCACCGGCGAAATTCGCCTGATGGAGCCGGATAGCTCCGGTGATTCAGGAGTTGATATTGCCGCGCAGCCGCCGGGGAAGCGTTTACAGAACTTGCTGCTCCTGTCTGGCGGTGAGAAAGCCCTGACGGCCCTCGCGCTTCTGATTGCCGTCTTCCGCTACCGTCCAAGTCCGTTTTGCATTCTGGACGAAGTGGACGCACCGCTGGATGAAGCCAACGTGGGCCGCTTCAATCAGATGCTTGGGTTAATGGAGGAGCACACCCAGTTCATCGTGGTTACCCATAACCGGCGTTCCATGGAGATGGCCGAAGTCCTCTACGGCGTCACCATGCAGGAGCCGGGTGTTTCCCGGCTGGTTTCCGTACGCTGGGATGAGGAAAAGCGCGCCGCACAGGCCACCGCCGCCTGATAGCCGGCATTTCCCAGCGATCCAACTGTAAAGTCCGTTGGCTGCCGGCCTTTCTTCGTTGGTCATCCTGTCGAACTGCCAAAAAAGCAAAGTGAGAGCGAAAGGGACCGTTGGCTCTCACAGGGCCGGGTGAACGACGCCGTGCTGCAACCAGTGTGTCCTGAGTGTTGAGGCCTGCCGCTGAGACGAATCAAGATTTTGGCCGCGAACGGATGGGAAAGCTGCTCCTGAAATCCACTCCTGGACCAGCGGAGCCACTATCGACGAATCTGTCGGGATCGCAAAAACCTGATTCGGGGATACCATGTAAAAGACAGTCGCGCCGGTGACACCTGAAGCGGCCATTGTGCCCCGCCCGGACGAATCGAGTTTGTAGGTTGTAGAAAACGTGGCGTCTTGGGTCGGCGTGCCGGCCTGATTCAAGTCCAACGTTCCTGTGAGGTTTCCTGAGCCATCGGGGAAGAGGAGACCGCTCTGCATCTGGAGAGGGTAAACAAGCGAGAATTGCGTGCTCACGCCGAAGGTGCCGGAAAAAGATGCTACAGAATAATCCATGGATTGTTGTGGATAGAATTCGCCGGATGTCGCGCCGGCGTCCGTCCCCACGAGGGCTCCCAGATTATTATCCTGCAGGTATATCACCCACGAGTGAGTGGTCCCGTTCAAAGCAGTCCGGCCTTCGGTAGATACTGAATAGTTTCCAGAATCCAGAATTGTGGAGGCGCTGCCCGCATTGTTTTGGTCGGCGCTGAGGGTAAAGTTGCCGCCGCCGTCGAAGTTAACGATGCCCACTTGTCCGTTGGATGATTTGTCCGTGGAGCCCACTGCCTGAGAATAATAGATGGACTTACCATCGAGTGAGGCGTTGCTAAAACTGGAACCGGTTTGAAGCTTCGCGACGCCGAGCATGCTGTTCGTGGGAGGCAACCCGGTGCAAAGCAAAGTAATCGTATTCGCATCAACTACGTAATACACGTACTGAAACCCATCGGATAGCTTTAAAACACCGCGGCTCGTGCTGGCCCACGTGTAACTGCCACTCAGATTCGTATTCGTTCCAGTCGTACCGGCATCGTCAAAATCTTCCTCACCACCAGTGACTTGCTCGCTGAGATTGGCTGTAAATTCGCCGGCGATACTGTAGGGCACAATCGTGGATAGCGGAGTTTCGTATTCACCTGCGGCATGGAACACGTACGTGCCGGAAAGCGCAGGCCCCGAGAAGAGAGTCGAATCCTGCAATTGAAACGTTCCGGCCGAGGCCTCTTCCGGGTCCAACTCGACAAGTGATCCCGCCGTAGCCGTGCCGGACGAACTCGCACTGATGGCGAACGCATAGGCAAAAGCTTCCTGGCTGTTATTGTTGATAAGGAGGACACCGCGTCCATCCTTTCCGATAAGATAGGTGCTTGTGGGGTTTATTTGTGAAAATAGATCAATACTGTTTTGATATGTAGCATCCATGACGCCGCCCAGAATAACTCCGTTTGGAGCAGCGTGAACAGAACCGGCTGTCGCGCCAAGACCGGCCTGAAGCGTCAACGATCCCCCAACGGTAAAGGTGTAGTGACCATTGAGGGCAGGAAGGGCGCCGTTCGGATTGATCGTAAATGAAACATTGCCCTGAACTTCGCTGCCGACGGCATCCATAAGTGTGACGAACAGAGTCACCTTGCCGGCTTGCTGCGGCGTACCAGAAATGCTGCCGTCAGGGTTTAATGAAAGGCCCTGAGGCAATGGAGTCTGAGGAGAAATGGACCATGTGAATGGAGTAGTTCCGTTCGTTTCCTTTAGGGCAGCGGTATAGGGAGAACCGTAGGTCGCATTGGGCAATGAAGTGGTAACCAAACTGGGACCAAGATTGACATTGAAGCTGATGGTCGCGAAATTCGACGGGTTAGCAACCGATGTAGCGGTGATGGTCTCCTGAATCTGCCCGGTCATGCCGCCGGGCGGGTCATAATTTGCAGTAAAATGGTTGTAGCTGTAGACGTTGAGAGTCCCGCAATTCCCGTCGGGACATCCCGTACCTCTGCCAGTCCACGTCACGCCCTGCCCGGAAGGATCGCCGGTAACTGCTGTCAAACTCATCACATCGGAAGCATCCATGTCACCGGAAGGGCTCCGTGAGATGGAAACTCCCCCACTCGGGCCAGCGCCTCCGCTGGCACCGCTAGCGCCGCCACCGCAATTGGAGAGAAGAAGGGTCCCTACAAAGATGAGGATCACGACCATCCATGATGGTAAAGCATGTAAGCGGCCTACCATAAAGCATTTCATTCTTTTAGAATGAACATGAATAGGCATAATCCTCCCGACATAACCTGATGACGTGAAGTCCCAAACGCCATGGCAAATCGTTCTTAAGGGCACAAATTATACGTCAGCAGCCCTATGGATGTGAAGGCTTTTTTATACTAACGCAATGAGAATGTCCTTATAACTGACGCCTGATCGTACTAGGAGGTCCGTACTACTTCTCCCGTTCATATGCCGATGAACTTGCGGGCACCGCAATTTCATGGGCAAATTCGTTCCGCTTTTTTCCAAAACGACTCGTGAGTACGGTTGTTCATGACGCCACTGCTCTATGCGTGAAGATTTTTTTTGCTCCAAGGGTTGACTTCCACGCTTGCTGCGCTAGAATACGCGCTTCCCCTGAAAGGAACCGTTTCCATGACATCGACAAAAAACGAAGCCGTTGTTTCCCAAACTGATTTCTCCGAAGTCCGACTGCTGGCTCGTGGAAAGGTGCGCGACATTTACGAAGTGGAAGGCGGCTTGCTGATTGTGGCCACCGATCGCCTGTCGGCGTTCGACGTCATTCTGCCCACTCCCATCCCCGACAAGGGCCGCGTCCTGACGCAGCTTTCGCTGTTTTGGTTCGACAAGCTGGCAGGCATTGTGCCCCACCATGTTTTGTCGGCCACGAATTTCCCTCCGGAGCTGGCCAAATACGCCGACATTCTGCGCGGACGCACCATGCTGGTGCGCCGTACCCAGCCGATTCCCATTGAATGCGTGGTGCGCGGATATATCACCGGCTCGGGGTGGAATGAATACGTCGACAGCGGATCCGTGTGCGGCATTCGCCTGCCGGTCGGGTTGCGCGAATCGGAGAAACTGCCGGAGCCGATTTTCACTCCTTCCACGAAAGCCACCACCGGCCATGACGAAAATATTTCCTTCGAGGAAACAGCAGTGCGTATCGGCCGTCCCTTGGCGGAAAAACTGCGCGACGTGAGCCTGGAGATTTACAGGCGCGCAGCGGATTATGCCGCGGAACGAGGCATCATTATTGCGGATACGAAAATGGAGTTCGGCCTGGATAACGGCGAGCTTATTTGGATTGACGAAGCATTGACGCCGGATTCCTCACGCTTCTGGCCCGCCGACCAATTCGTACCGGGCCGTTCGCAGCCTTCTTTCGATAAGCAGTTCGTTCGTGACTATCTGAAAAAAATCGGCTGGTCGAAAGAGCCTCCGGCGCCCGAATTGCCGCCCGAAGTAGTGGCGGCCACGCGCGCAAAATATCGCGAAGCATATCAAAAAGTTACTGGCCGGGAATTGGATTAGGAATGCACCCGACGGCCGTCGGTGATTCACTTGAAAGCATCGCAGTGGAGCGTGAGTCATGAAAGAACAACTGGAAGCGCTCATCGCCTCAATGGTGGAGCGCGGCATACTGCTTGATGAGGCCAAGGCTGAATTTGAGAAGAGGTTTATTGTTTGCGCGCTGGAGCGTACCAAGGGAGTTCAAGGCAAAGCCGCGCGCAAACTGGGAATTCACCGCAACACACTCCGCCGGAAGGTGAGCGAGTACAAACTAGACGGCACGCGTCCCCGCCGCAAGCGCCGGTAAATAAATTCGCCGTGTCCGGTTTTTGTCCTGCCCCATATCTCGCAAGACAGTTCCGCTTTCATGCCGGTTTTACCGCGTTCCAAATTCGCGATAAAACCAAAGCTTCCCGGTACAGGGTGCGAGGCCGATCAATCGAACAACGATTTATGCCGACGGCTTATGCAGCTGCTTGGTACTGTGCTTCCCTGCCTGCGGGATATATTGCGAGTCCACTTTGGCTTTGTCGAAATGCAGCATCAGCGGAGTGGGATCATAGCTTTCTAGGGTGCCTCCAAAAATCAGCTCGTCGTCTTTCTGCAGGCGGGACGCATCCGGTTGCCCTTCGACTTTTACGTCTAGATTGGCGACAGTAGCTGCCTGGATGGCGTCGTCAGTGTCCGCGGTCGCAAGAGATAGCTGCACCGTATCTGTGCCCGGCGTCACCCCGATAACTTTGGCGGGAATCTGGGGGAATTGGAGGCCGCAGGCCGCCACCCATGTCGTGTTGGTCTTGTCGCCGCCGGCCTGTAGACCAGCGATGATCGCCGGCACCGATGTTAGTGTCTGCCGCGTCTTGGTCAGATCATCCACGCTGGGAATTGTAAAAGTGGCTGGGCGGTCGGGAGACTTTGACGCCAGATCCAACAGGTTTTTCATCTGGTCGTCGACGATGCTGTCGCATAGCGGCTGCTCGTAATTGGCAATTTCCTTCCGCAGATAATCGCGGACCTTGGCGTCATCCGGAACTTTCAGGCTAATCGCGCGCGCCAGCGCCCAGAAACCATCAAGATACACTGGCGGCGTCTGCTCAAGATAAGCCACGCCCAGGCGGTAGTTTGACACCGCATCCGTGGGATCCTGTGCCAAAGCGGCCTTGAAAGCTTGCGCTGCCCCGGCGTAATCCTTCAAAGCACTGGCCGTTACGCCTCCCACTGTGCTGAATAGGATAGTTGCGGATTTCTTTTGTGCCGTGAATTTATCATCGGCCATGTCGGCGGGCTTCTGCCACGCGTCGATTGCCTTTTGGCCGTCGGAGGCTGCGGCGCGGGCGGCGGTAAGCTGGTCCGGAGTCGTCATGGATTTATCATTCGCGCTCCAACCTAGATAGAAAGCCGTAGCGCGGCCAATATAGGCGTTCAAGCGCATTGGGATTTCCACCTTGTCGCCCAGCGCCAGCAGCTTGTCAATGTAGGCGATGGCGTGGGGAAAATCCTTAAGTTGGCCGTACGTCTGATATTCCGATTGGTAAACGTAAGGCAGCAGCGTGGAACTGGGGAACTTGGTGGCGAAGTCATTCAACTGGCTGATGCGCTGTTGCGGATCGGGCGCTTTCGTCGCGGCGATGTAAGCGTTATATTCGGCCGGCGTATAGCTGGCCTGCTGGGCAGCGGCTTGGCGCGAGAAAATTCCCGTCAAAAGCAGCATCGCGCACAATAACGCGCCTGCGAGAAACCGGTTTCGAATCATGGCAACTCCGCCTCCTGGGCGTGACTGGTTTGGGCTGGTGACCGGCCCGGATTCCACAACAGGGTGGACGAGCAAACAGAAGTACCGATTATAGGGAAAAGCCCTGTTGCAGCGCAAGCAGATTCCCTTCGGAACGGAGCGAGGGGGACTGCTAGGCTCCGGCGTCCACGAATATCCAATGTTATGATGCGGCTGGCGGGCCAAACGCCGTCTGGAAGGAGCAACGGGATGGAGAATTCACAGTCGCTGGTGGGAAAAACGACAATCGTGACAGGCGCAAGCCGAGGAATCGGCTTGGCCATTGCTCACCGCATCGGACGTCTGGGCGCGCGCGTCAGCCTGTGCGCGCGAGACGCTCATCGTCTGCAGCGCGCTGTCGAATCCTTGCGAAAAGAAGGCGTTGAGGCTCAAGGCTGGGCAGCCGATGTCTCCGATCCGAATTCGGTGGCGGAATTTATCGCTCGCAGCCGCGAGGCCTACGGTCCTATCGACATTCTGGTGAACAATGCCGGCAAGGGAATCTTTCGCGCGGCGCATTTGCTGACCATCGAAGAATGGGACGACGTAATGAATACAAACTTGAAGAGCGTGTTCCTGATGTGCCGCGAGGTGGCTCCGGAAATGGTCCAGCGCCGCAGCGGCCAGATTATTAACATCAGTTCGCTGGCGGGGAAAAATGCATTTGCTGGAGGAGCGGCTTACTGCGCCTCGAAATGGGGACTTCTGGGATTGACTCACAGCATGGCGGAAGACCTGCGTGATTTCGGCGTCCGGGTTTCAGCGGTTTGTCCGGGGAGTGTCGCGACGGACTTCATGCACGGTTCGAGCAGGGACTCCTCAAAAATGCTTCAGCCGGACGATGTTGCCCATGCCGTCGAAATGATTCTCACGCAAGGCCCTACCAGCTTTCTGAGTGAGATCAGCATCCGTCCAACCCAAAAACCCTGATTACTCCCAATTCCATTTCTGAATCAAACTGCTTCCGTCATCATCAATTTAGTGGGTAGCACTTTCCATCCGTTTTGAACTCAAAGATTCGGGTGTCTGATTCAGCGTGCTGCTGGACAAGACAAGGAGGGGAGAATGATCCAGGTAAGGCATTCCGATGAACGTGGCAGGAATCATTTGGACTGGCTGGATTCGCGGTTCTCATTTTCCTTTGACCAATACCATGATCCCAAGCACATGGGCTTCCGTTCCCTTCGCGTGATCAATGAAGACCACATAGCGCCCGGCAAGGGGTTTGGTATGCATCCGCATCGGGATATGGAAATTCTCACATGGATGTTGGAAGGCTCGCTGATGCACCGCGACAGCATGGGCCACAGCGGTACGATCCGTCCCGGCGAATTGCAACATATGTCCGCCGGCACCGGTGTGCTCCATAGCGAATGGAATGCATCCGAAACCGACGAGGCACACCTGCTGCAAATCTGGATTCTTCCCGACCACAGTGGTTTGAAGCCGGAATATGAGCAACTTGCCTTTAGCCCGATAGAATTACGCGGACAATTCGCATTGCTGGCCGGTCCGCGTGCGCCAATAACCATTCATCAGGATGCGAACCTGTGCGTTGCGCGTCTTCAGGCGGGCGAAACGGCGACTTTGCAACTCAAGCCTGGCCGATATGCCTGGGCGCAGGTGGCTCGAGGAGCGGTGCAGCTTAACGGAGAGACGCTCGGTGCCGGCGATGGGGCGGCCATTTCCGGAGAAATGAAAATCATCTGCGAAGCCAGTGAGGATTCTGAAGTTCTTCTTTTTGATCTCGTCTAGGGCTAGCGACCAAGCTGCCAGTGCGAATCCCGTGAACCGCGCGCCGCATCCCCGCGATAAGGAGACGCCACGAAAACCATGGAAAAGCCTGCGAAAACCACGAATCCCGTGCACGATTTAATCCGGCGGCGCTGGAGTCCCCGCTCGTTCGCGGACAGGCCCGTTGAGCCGGGGGTGCTGCGCAGCCTGCTGGAAGCAGCGCGCTGGGCGCCGTCGAGTAATAACGAACAACCGTGGTTCTACATTATCGCCACGAAGGAAGAGCCGGCGGAATTTGAACGCATGCTGAGCTGCCTGGTGGAGACCAATCAGGTGTGGGCGCGCCATGTTCCTGTGCTCATGTTTTCCGTCGCCCGGCTTAACTTCGAGAAGAACAACCAGCCCAACCGACACGCCTTCCACGACGTGGGTCAGGCTTCCGCTCACTTGGTGCTCGAAGCGACCGCCCGGGGCTTATTCGTGCATCAGATGGCGGGAATTCTTCCGGACAAAGCGCGCGAAATATTTAACATCCCGGCGGGATTTGAAGTTGTCGCCGGCATGGCAATCGGCTATCCGGGCGATCCGGAAGCCTTGCCGGAAAAGTTAAAGGAGCGCGAAGTGGCGCCGCGTTCCCGCAAGCCGCTGGATTCCTTTGTGTTCGCCGGGAAATGGGGCCAAACAGCCCCAATCATCAAGTAAGACCCACCGTGCGGGCGGCGCCATGGCTTTCCGCCGCACAGCCTGCGCGTGAATTCCGGGAACTCACAGGCGCGGCAGAACGATTCCCTGTTGCGCCTGATATTTTCCCTTCTTGTCGAGATAGGACGTCTCGCAAATCTCGTCGGATTCGAAGAAGAGCACCTGGCAAAGCCCTTCGTTGGAATATATGCGCGCGGGTAGCGGCGTGGTGTTGCTGATTTCCAGCGTGACGAATCCCTCCCATTCCGGCTCGAAGGGAGTTACGTTCACAATAATTCCGCAGCGGGCATAGGTGGACTTGCCGACACACAGCGTCAGAATACTGCGCGGAATTCGGAAGTATTCCACCGAGCGCCCCAGGGCGAAGGAATTCGGCGGAATAATGCACACGGGGCCCTTGAACACCACAAAAGACTTCTCGTCGAAATTCTTGGGGTCCACGGTGGTGGAGTTCACATTGGTAAAAATTCTATATTCATCGGCGATGCGCATGTCGTAGCCATAGGAAGAAACGCCATAGCTGATCACGCCTTCGCGAACCTGCTGATCGGCGAATGGCTCGATCATTTTGTGCTCCGCCGACATGCGGCGTATCCAACGGTCGGACTTAATAGACATGTATTTCCCCTTGAAGCTGAATTGCCCGCTAACTGAATACAATATGGGAAGGCTGTGCATCGTAATACAGCTCCGCCGCCTTGACAACCCGTAATGGCACTGACTAGCATACAGCCAGGCGAACGGAGGACATCTTGATTAAACTGGATTTGGTAAATGCCGTGATCGAACGAATCCCGAATATCCAGCGGTCGAAAGCGGAACAGGCCGTCGAAACCGTCTTCGAGGCGTTGAAGAAGGCGCTCGGACGCGGCGACCGTATCGAGATGCGCCGTTTCGGTGTATTCAGCGTTAAGCCGCGCAAGACGGGAATTGGCCGCAATCCGCGCACCGGCGAGCAGGTGAATATCCCTCCAGGCAAAGCCGTCCGCTTTAAGCCCGGCAAGGAACTGCAGGGCTTGTAGATAATTCCCTCGCCTCGGGTCCACGCCCCCCGGCTTTCCGATTCCCTCTCATCTAAGGAATGCCCGCTATTTTATGCCTGCCGACTTGTGCGGTGTTCGGGAGAGCGAGCGTACGTAGTTGACCATGTCCCACAATTCGGATGCCTTGCGGCGATCCCCTTCACCCGTCATTTCGCCTTTACCGTTCTTGATGATGTAGAAAATTCCGCCATCGGTTACGTCCTTGAGCGAGGCGGGATCTCGATAATCCTTCAAGTTCAGTTTCATATCGGTTGCCAGATCGCCTTTCCCGTTGCCGTTGGCTCCATGACACATGGCGCAATCGAGTCCGTAGTCCCGTTTGCCCCGTGCCAACGACTCCGCGCTGGGTTTCACCGGATTCACCAGCTTCGCTGCCTCCGGCGGAATTGCGGACTGAGCAGTGGAACTGGGAGTTGCGGGAGCTTGCGCCGCAGGCTCCTGTGCTGACCCTCGTGAAGCAGATAGCGCAGCCAGCGCCAGGATTGTGATGGCGAAAAACCTTTTCGACATGTCAGCCCCCCGAATGAATGCAAGTACGCATGAGAAGTATGCTACGCCCAGCCCGGTTAGGAGAAGAAATAATCCGAAAAGGAAGGCGTGCTTAAAAGCTCCCCGCCAGGAAGGAAACGCCATCGGGTAACAACACGCGTCAGAGATCGAACGAAGAGAGAGGTGTGCGCTGCGAAGTGATGAAAAGCTGGCCGCGAAAAGGAGATTCCAGCGGACGGCGCGACAGGGCTTCCTCGGCCGAGAGGCGAACAAGGTCCGGATTGTTGTTCTGCTCGGAAATATGAGCGAGGACCAGGAAGCGGGCGTGTCCGTCGAACCCGTCGGGGTCAGCAAGATATTCGCCCACCACGGTATTCGATAGATGCCCGGTGCGGCTCATCACCCGCTGCTTCACAAACCAGGGATAAGGCCCCACTTTAAGCATGTCCAGATCGTGATTGGATTCTAAAACCAGGCAATCGGCCTCGCGGAGATGCTGTTTCACCAGCTCCGGCAGATAGCCGAGGTCGGTGACGATAGCCAGTTTCGTGCCGTTCGCTCGAACCGCAAAACCAACTGGATCGGCGGCGTCATGCGGTACCGCAAACGGAATGACCTCCAGGTCGCCCACTACAAAGCGCTCGCCGGCACAAAAATGCTCGACGCGGCCCAGTTTCTTCGCCGCGCTTTCGGAAATGGACCGCAGAAACTCGCAATGCGCTCCCTCGGTCAGCCAGGCAACGGCATCCCATTCGCGGGCCAATTGTGGCAACCCGCTGGAATGATCTGAATGCTCATGGGAGATGACGATGGCATCCACGTGGGCGGGAGCGCGGCCCACCGTTTCGAGCCGCCGTAGGATTTCCTTGCGGCCAATACCCGCATCGAGGAGCAGGCATGTCGTCTCGGATTCCACCAATGTGGCGTTACCCGAACTGCCGGAAGCCAGAATGGTGATGCGCAGTGTGATAGTGATTTTCCCTCTTGGAAATTGCCATAGACAATTTCCGGAAATGTCCCCTCTTCGGATAAGTTCGAAGTGGACACGCTGATGATGTCAAATGCCGGAGCCTGCGTCAATGAAAGAAGCGAGTGGCGAAGCAAAAAGTTAATGTCCATCCGTTATAGAGCAGGTTTATCTCACTCGGACGACATGTTACCGGCAATGCGCCGGCATTCCGCCGGAGCGCCCTTCCCAACCAGCATATTTAGTTCGAACAGTAAAATGATCGCCTGATTGCCTCGGGCGAGGCATTATCGTAGGCTGTTGGCGCTGCCGAGGAGACGAGGACTTTCGTAATGAATCCCGAAACGGATAAAAATCCGCGCCACGGCGTCTGGGGATCGAGTTTTTGGGCCAAGCTCGAGCAGGACCGCCAGATTCGCCGGCGGTATCTGTTGATGGTGGGTTATGGGCTGGGCTTCATCTATTTGTATTGGGTGTTGCATGACTTCCAGCCTGCCCGCGCGCTTCGGGATGTGCGCAACGCCGACTGGCAGTGGGTTATCGTGGGCATCTCGTTTGAAATTCTCAGCTATCTCACCCAAGCTCTGCGCTGGAAGCTATTGCTTCAGCCCTTCAGGAATGTACGCCTGTCAACTGCCACGCGGGCGGTATTCACCGGACTTTTCGCCAATATCGTGCTGCCATTGCGTCCGGGCGAGCTTTTGCGGGCTTACCTACTGAGCACGGCCGAGCAGTTGGGTTTTGGCCAGGTGATCGGGTCGGTAGGCGTCGAACGGCTCATTGACCTGGTAGTTGCCACCGCCGGACTTGGCTTTGCGTCATTGTTCGTGCCGTTGCCGCCAGGGTTGAAGCGTGTTGCCAACGTGCTTGGCATTGTGGCGCTACTTTTGCTGGGGCTGTTGGTCGGCGCGGTCTTATATTTCGAATTGACCATGCGCCACGAAACCGCGGCGCAAATTACATCCCGGCGCATCCCCGCAAAAGTTCGTGCCGCGCTGCTGGGTTTGCACGCCATGGGTACTTCGGCAAGCTTTTATCCTGCAGTGCTGGCTTCGGTGGTCATGCAGGGACTACAGGTACTGGCCATTTGGGCCATGGTGCATTCCTATTCATTGCTTTTGCCGTTTCTGGCGTCCATGGTTGTGCTGCTGGTGATTAACATTGGCGTCTCGCTGCCGAATGCTCCGGCAAACCTGGGGTCTTATCAGTTCTTCTGTGTGATGGGCTTGAGTGTCTTTGGTGTGGAAAAAACCACCGCCACCGGCTTTTCCATTTTTGCCTTCATGGCGCTTACTTTGCCTCTTCTGCTCCTCGGATTTGGAGCTTTTCTCCGCAGTGGGTTAACGTTGCATGAAATGCGCGAACAAATTCGCAGCCTTCCCGACAGCCGCACCGCCAGTCCAGCAGCTTAAATCAACCGGAAATTCCACGCGGAACAATGCGCCGTTAGACGGACGTACGCCCGGCGTTATATAGTTTAGAATTCCTGACACGCTGGGTGCGGAGCTTTTGCCCCCTGCGATTCATTGCGTCATTTGCCGTTGCAGCCGCCCTGTGTTCGCGCCGCGCGGCAACGCTGGCGCATCCAATAACAAGAAACGAGGAGAACGAATGTTTCCAACCGATGTAGTGATTCTGGCGGGAGCGCGCACGCCCATGGCGCGCTATAACGGTGAATTTAAGGACGTAACCGCGATTGATTTGGCCGTGGTAGCCTCCAAAGAGGCCCTGCGGCGTTCCGGCGTCGATATAACGGGTGTCGATCACGTAATTTTCGGCAACGTAATGCATACCAGCGTGGACGCCTTGTATGGCGCGCGCCACGTAGGCCTGAAGGCCGGCCTAAGAGTGGAAACCCCGGCAGTGACAGTGAACCGGCTCTGCGGTTCGGGCATTGAATCTATCACGCAGGCGGCGCAACGGCTCTTGTTGGGTGAAGCCACGCTAGTGCTGGCGGGCGGCATGGAAAACATGTCCCAGGCTCCGCACGTGATTCGCGGCGCGCGCACCGGCTTCCGGCTCGGCGAAGGCAAGCTGGAAGACTCGCTGGCCAGCGGGCTGTTTGACACGTACTGCGGGTTTTCGATGTCCGACACAGCCGAAAACGTGGCCACCGAATACGGCATCACGCGCGAAGCCTCCGATGAATATGCACTGCGTAGCCAGCAGCTTGCTGATGCCGCATCGCGCGCGGGAAAAATGAAGGACGAGATTATCCCCGTGGAAGTGAAAAAGGGAAAGAAGACGGAAATCGTCAGCGACGACAATCACCGTCGCCCTGATACAACGACCGAAGTTCTTGCCGCGCTCAAGCCTTCGTTCAAGAAAGACGGCATCGTGACGGCAGGCAATGCCAGCGGCATCGTGGATGGCGCCGCAGCCGTCGTAGTGACGAGCGAAAAGACAGCCAAGGCTCACGGCTGGAAACCGCTTGGCCGCATTATTTCCTGGGCTACGGCCGGCGTTCCTCCGCGCATTATGGGCATAGGCCCAGTGCCCGCAACCCAGAAAGCCCTTCAATTGGCGGGACTGAACCTTGGACAGATGGACCTGATCGAAGTGAACGAGGCTTTCGCGCCTCAATACCTGGCAGTTGAAAAGGCGCTGGGCCTCGACCGCGCAAAGACCAATGTGAACGGTGGCGCAATCGCGTTGGGACATCCGCTGGGCGCCACGGGAACGCGTCTGGTGTTGACTCTGCTGCTCGAGCTTCGCCGGCGGCAGAAACGCTACGGTCTGGCAACGGCCTGCATCGGTGGCGGGCAGGGAATTTCCATCATTGTTGAATCCATGTCGTAGAATAAAGGCTTACTTCTGGAGGGCGAATGGCGATTGAAAAAGTAGGAGTGGTGGGCTGCGGCCTGATGGGTTCAGGTATCGCCCAAGTGGCGGCGATGGCGGGCTGTGACGTTGTTGTTCGGGAAGTTTCTGCGGCGCTGGTGGACAAGGGCCTGAAGTCGATCGAGAAGAATCTGGCGCGCCTGATCGAGAAAGGTACATTGACCGCCGAAGCGGCTGACGCTGTACGCTCTCGCCTGCATGGCACCGTTGAATTGGAAGACTTGCGCGACCGCGACCTGGTGATCGAAGTGATTATCGAACAGCTTGCCGCCAAAAAAGAACTTTACTCCGCGCTGGAAGCGATTTGCCCGCCACAGGCAATTTTCGCCAGCAATACTTCGTCGCTTTCCATTACGGAAATGGCCATGTTTACCAAGCGGCCCGACAGATTTTTCGGAATGCATTTTTTCAATCCCGTGCCGCTGATGAAACTGGTGGAAGTGGTCCGCACGATTGCGTCTGACCCCAAGGTTTACGAAGAGCTTACGGTCTTTGCGGCTCGCCTTGGAAAAACGCCCGTGCGCACCGGCGACAGTACCGGATTTATCGTCAACCGCCTGCTGGTACCCTATTTGCTTGATGCTATTCGCGTGCTGGAAGAAGGTACCGCCTCCATCGAGGACATTGATAATTCCATGAAGCTCGGTTGCGGCCATCCCATGGGTCCGCTGACGCTGCTCGATTTTGTCGGTCTCGACACCACCTATTACATCGCCAACATCATGTTCGATGAATTTCGCGAGCGGCGCTTTGCTCCGCCGCCGCTCCTGAAACGCATGGTGACGGCAGGATGGAACGGGCGCAAGGCCGGCCGCGGTTTTTATGATTATGCCGATCCCGCGAAACCGCGCCCGATGCAGTTGACTTAGCAGCGACACGAATGCAGTACCTGAAAGGAAACCCGGCATGCCCTACGAAAATTTGCTATACGAAGTAAAAGACAAGATCGCCACGATCACGTTCAATCGGCCAAAGGTGTTGAACGCGCTAAATCGGCGCACAGTGGAGGAACTTGGCGATTGCCTTGCCGCTGCGGAAGCGGATGCGAACGTGCGCGTCTTGATTCTTACCGGTGCAGGCGAAAAAGCATTCATTGCCGGGGCCGACATTGGCGAGTTGGCTCAGCGTACGCCCATGGACGGACAGGAGTTTTCGCTTTTCGGCCAGGCAATTTTTCATCGCCTGGAAACGATGGGTAAACCATCAATAGCGGCTATCAATGGCTTCGCATTGGGCGGCGGTTGCGAAATTGCTCTGTGCTGTTCGATGCGCATCGCTAGCAGGACTGCGAAACTTGGTCAGCCGGAAGTAAAGTTGGGTATTCTTCCCGGTTACGGCGGCTCGCAGCGGCTGGCGCGGCTTTGCGGAAAAGGAGTGGCGCACGAGTTGATTCTCACTGGCGAAATTATTTCCGCCGAAGAGGCGCTGCGCATTGGGCTGGTGAATCACGTCGCCGAGCCGGCAGAGCTGATTCCCATGGCCGAGAGCATCGCCAAAAAAATTATCGCCAATGCACCTTTGGCGGTGAAGTATTCAATGGACGCGATCGAGCGCGGCATGGAGACGACCCAGGGAGAAGGCCTGTTCCTGGAAGCCACGCTCTTCGGACTGTGTTGCGCTACCGAAGACATGCGCGAAGGCACGAGAGCATTCATCGAGAAGCGCCCTGCGAACTTCCAGGGGAAATAACGTGCGTTTGCCTGCCATCTCTAGTCATCTTGCCGGCCCCAGGCAGACACGCCCGGGACGTCGCGAAGTCTTTATTTTTGCTTCCATCCTATTGTGGTCATCCCGCCCGTCCCGAGCTAATCACGAAATATGACAAGCAATGACCCAAAATCGAAAGAAACACGGGGCACGCTGAGCGCGGCGGGGCTGCGCTTCGGCATCGTCGCCAGTCGCTTTAATAATTTCATCACAGACCGCCTGCTCGCCAGTGCCATTGACGCGCTCACGGCCGCCGGTGCAGCTCCAGACGAAATCGAAATTGTGCGGGTTCCGGGAGCGTTTGAGATTCCCGTGGCGGCGCTTAACCTGGCAAAGAGCGGGCGCTTCGGCGCTGTGATTTGCATCGGATGCATCCTGCGTGGCGAAACTCCGCATTTCGATTACATCGCCGCGGAAGCCGCACGCGGCATCCAGCTTGCGCAAATTGACTCCGGCGTGCCCATGATTTTCTGCGTGCTCATGTGCGATACCCTCGATCAAGCCATTGATCGCGCAGGCCTGAAAGGCGGAAACAAAGGCTACGAAGCCGGGCTGGCCGCCGTCGAAATGGCCAGCTTGATGAAAAAGCTGTCATCGTGGCCGGGCGGTGGTCGGGCGGAGCGCCGTTCCGAATGACGCTACGCCGAAAATCGCGCCAGTTTGCGCTGCAAATGCTCTATCAGTGGGAAATGACGGGACGCAAGCCGCCGCGCATCGAGGAAAATTTCTGGCGTACCGCCAAGGCCGCGGACTCCACGCGTGTATTCGCCAACCAGCTCTACCGCGGGGCCGCCATGAAGTCCGCCGAAAGTGATGAGCTGCTGCAAAAATTTTCCACCAACTGGCCGCTTGAGCGCATGGCCATCACCGACCGTTGCATTCTGCGCCTGGCGATCTGGGAGCTGCGCTCGGGCACCGCGCCGCCGGCCGTCGTCCTGAATGAAGCTGTCGAGCTGGCCAAAATGTTCTCCGGCGAAGATTCCGCGGCCTTCGTCAACGGCATCCTCGACGCCATCGTGAAATCCGACGCCGTCGTTAAGTAACGACCCGCGGTTTCGGGAACTACCGCTTTTCCGCTATACTTATGGGATTAAAGAGGCAAGGAGAACCGAGTGTTAGCAATACGTTTGGCACGGATGGGCAAAAAGAAGCAGCCGCAATATCGCGTGGTGGTCATTGAAAAGACCAAGCCGCGCAACGGCCGGTTTGTGGAGATCGTCGGCACCTACAATCCTCGCAAGGACCCTGCCGAGATTAGCCTGCAGGAAGAGCGCGTGCGCTACTGGTTGGGACATGGAGCACAGCCCAGCGAGACTGTTCGCGACTTTCTGCGCAACCTCAAGATTGTCTGACGCGTTTGCCGCTCGCGAGGCCATTTTGAGCGCGGCGGAAATTAAATCCAACAAGCTGTACACGCTGGAGATCATCGCGAATTGACCGAGAGCCGCGCAGAGCGGGTTACCGTGGCCCGCATCGTGCGTCCGCACGGCGTTCGCGGCGAAGTGGCGGCGGAAATCCTCACCGACTTTCCCGAGCGGTTATTATCCCTGAAACGCGCATTTTTATGGGACGGAGGCGCGAGCCTTCGCGAAGTGGACGTGCGTTTGTCCCGCGTCACGCCCAATCGCGGCGGCCGGGCATTGTTTCAGTTTGCGGGCTGCGATTCCATGGATCAGGCGCGAAAATTAGTCGGCTGGCAAGTGCAGATACCACTGGCGGATCGCGTGCAGTTGCCGCACGGCCATTATTTTGTGACGGACCTGATCGGTTGCACGGTGCGAGAAGAAAATGGCGCGACACTGGGCGAGGTTACTGGCGTGCAGGCCGTTGGAGAAAATGTGCTTGGCACGCCGGTGCTGGTGGTGCGAAGCGCCAGTGGCGAGCTGTTGATCCCCATGGCCGAGGAAATTTGCATCCGCATCGCACCCGAGTCGCGCGAAGTCGTAGTGTGCCTGCCCGAGGGGCTGCGGGAGTTAAACGAAAGCTGAATCTTCGAGACCGTCCTCGTAACAATCATGCGATTTGATATCATCACGATTTTCCCGCAATTTTTCACCGGGCCGCTGGATTGGGGCGTTGTGGGGCGTGCGCGCAACGCCGGAATCATTGAGGCTGTGATCCGCGATTTGCGCGAATGGACGCACGACCGTCATCGCACCACGGATGACCGTACCTTCGGCGGCGGCGAAGGAATGGTGATGAAACCGGAGCCTGTGTTCGAGGCCGTGGAGGCCGTCACGGGGAAGCCGGGAACGGCGCAAGGACCAGCCACCGCAATCGTGCTGCTTTCCGCTTCCGGCAAACGATTTTGTCAGGCCACCGCTGAGCGTCTTGCGCAACTCAAGGGTCTGGTGCTGATTTGCGGACGGTATGAAGGTGTAGACGAACGCGTCGCGGCGCACCTGGCGGACGAAGAAATATCGGTAGGAGATTTCGTGCTGTCCGGCGGCGAGTTGCCGGCAGCGTTGGTGATGGACGCGGTAACGCGGCTGCTTCCCGGCGCGCTGGGGAATGAAGACTCATCGAAAAATGAATCATTCAGCCGTGGTGAAGATGCGAACAATCGTGCAAGCACGGTCGTGCCTGACTGGATAAAGCATGCGGCGCAAGAAGCCGGCGGAAATAGCACCGGAGGAATCCTCGACTTCCCGCACTACACTCGGCCCCAAGTTTTTCGAGGCTGGGATGTGCCGGCAGTCTTGATCTCCGGCGACCACGAGCACATACGCCGCTGGAGACGTAAGGCAGCGTTGGAAAAAACTCTGCGCAACCGGCCGGAATTGCTGGTGCAGACGGCATTAACCGAGGAAGATCTCGCATTGCTGTGTGAAATTGGAAATGAGGCCGGGCGGACCACGGCATAACCGCCTTTGCCGCGCGCCAAGTAGAAAAAGTCGCGATATTGCGGTACGATATTCATTCATCTAGAGACTATCTAGATAGTGCCGGCCCCATCTGAGCGGGTCTGCGGGGGAATTTCGTCATGAGCCGCGTTGTGGAAAAGACACAAGAGCCATACCTCAAGAAGGATTTGCTGGCGTTTCGCCCGGGCGATACAGTGCGCGTGCACGTGCGTCTGAAAGAAGGCGACGAAAAAGAACGCATTCAGCCTTTTGAAGGCGTGGTAATTTGCCGCCGTGGGCGCCTGGCGTCGGAAACATTCACCGTCCGCCGCGTGAGCTTTGGAATCGGCGTCGAGCGCATCTTCGCGCTGCATTCGCCATCCATCAGCACCATTGAAATGGTGCGTCAGGGGCGCGTGCGTCGCGCCAAGCTCTACTATCTGCGCGGAAGAAAAGGCAAGGCGGCCCGCATCAAGCGCGTGGAAAGAACGGACGTTGCGGCGAAAGCGCCGAGCACCGCCTAATCAATTTTGCCCGAGAAAGCTGGGCGCTCCATTTGGCCAATTCGTTTTAGATTGCGCCTTTTTTTAACAAGTACCTTCCCAAATCCTTCTCGCGGAATCGTGCTACGGCTGATTGCGTCATTTGACCGACTGCCCCGGTCCATGGCCGCAACCCCAAAATCCAGCACGTCGTAAAACGCATTTAGCTCGGTCGGCTGCGCGGAAATATTGGTCGAGATGTGTATGCGCTCGCCATCGCCGGCGATGCGAATCAGAAAGATTCGAAGTCTCGAACCACGAAAAACGATACGCCTTCATGTCCTTGTAGTTCAGCAACCAGCACAACTTGGGATACAATGCGTGCGAATTAAGGGACTATTGTCCCAGGATAGACGTCTGCAAAAGAGCAGATTCGAGGCGAACTTATGACCGGAAGGTTTTTCTTGTTGCCCATACTCCTGCTTTGTTCAACATCGCTGGCTGTCGCGCAAGATCAGGCCGCCTCGAACACCGCGCCGCAGCCCGTTCTGCCGTATTGTCCCAGTCTCGACCTGACTTCGATGGATAGGTCCATCGATCCCTGCGTTGATTTTTATCATTACGCTTGCGGCGGCTGGCAGAAGCAGAATCCCATTCCGCCGGACCAGACTTCCTGGTCGGTCTACGGAAAGCTCTATGAGGACAATCTCGATTTTCTGCGCGGAATCCTCGAGCAAGCATCCGCGGACAATCCTAGTCGCGACAAGGTGACGCGTGAAGTCGGTGACTTCTATGCTGCCTGCATGAACGAATCCGCAGCCAAAGAGCGCGGAATCTCTCCCGTCCAGCCCCAGCTTGACGCCATTGCCGGATTAAAATCCACTCGCGATTTGGCTCCGCTGATCGCCCGCCTTCAGCTTGTTTATGGCCAGTCGATCCTATTTGGGGCTGGCTCGACGCAGGATCCTGACAATTCCGAAAAAATCATTGCTGATTTGGATCAAGGTGGGCTCGGTCTGCCCGATCGGGACTATTACACAAAGGACGACGACAAATCCAAGGAGACACGCAAGCGCTACGTCCAGCACGTGGGGAAGATTTTTGAATTGTCGGGCGACAATGCTGATGACGCCCAGCGAAACGCCGCAACGGTGATGCGCATGGAAACCGCACTGGCCAAAGCTTCCCTCACCCGCGTCGAGCGCCGCGATCCCTATAAGCTAAAACACAAAATGAATGTTGCCGACTTGAATCGATTGGCTCCGAGCTTCGATTGGACGACGTATTACAGCGCGGCCCAATATCCTGAGTTTGAGATTCTGAACGTTGCCGCGCCCGATTTCTTCAAGGAAGCGAGCGCGCGCCTCGGCGCCGAACCGCTCCAGGACTGGAAAATCTATCTGCGCTTTCATGTTGTCGACTCCGCTTCGCCGTATCTCTCTCCGCCTTTTGTTGATGAGAATTTTAGTTTCTACCGCCAGTATCTTCGTGGCGCAAAGGAACAGCAGCCGCGCTGGAAGCGCTGCGTGAGCTATACAGATGATAGTCTGGGCGACGCGCTGGGACAGGTTTACGTCGCTAAAGTTTTTTCGCCGCGATTGAAACAGGACACATTGGAAATGGTGAAGCAAATCGAAGACGCCATGGCCCAGCGAATTCAGGCGCTGGATTGGATGAGCCCGCAAACCAAGGCCCAGGCGATCGGTAAGCTCAACGGCATTCGCAACAAAGTCGGTTATCCGGACAAGTGGCGCGATTATAGCTCGATAAAAATCACGCGCGACGATTTCGCCGGAAATATGGATGCCGCTTCAGCTTTTGAAAGCCATCGCCAAATAAACAAAATCGGCAAGCCCGTGGACCACGGCGAGTGGATGATGTCGGCCCCCACGGTAAATGCGTATTACGATCCGCAGATGAACGACATCAACTTCCCGGCGGGCGTGCTGCAACCGCCGCTCTACGATCCCAAGATGGACGCTGCTCCCAACTACGGCAACACCGGAGGCACCATTGGGCACGAATTGACGCATGGCTTCGACGACCAAGGGAGCCAATACGACGCCCAGGGAAATTTGCGGAATTGGTGGACGAAGGAGGACCGCGAAAAATTTGACGGGCGCACCAAGTGCGTCGCGGACCAATACGCGCAGTACGTGGTGGTAGACGACGTCCATATCAACAGCCAGCTCACACTAGGCGAAGACGTGGCCGATTTGGGTGGCGAGATTCTGGGTTACATGGCATGGAAGGATGCCACCAAGGAGCAAAATCTTCAACCAGTGAATGGTCTCACTCCCGAGCAGCGCTTTTTCGTTGGTTTTGCCCAGTGGGCCTGCGCCAATGAACGCCCGGAGGATCTCCGGGTGCGCGCGCAGACCGACCCTCATTCTCCCGCGATAGATCGCATCAACGGCGTTGTTGTGAATATGCCGGAATTTTCGCGCGCTTTTTCATGCAAGGTGGGCCAACCCATGATCAAACCGCCTGAAAAAACCTGCCGAGTTTGGTAGCTGTCGGCTGGCCACTCGAAAGTGAACTGGCTGTTGGCTCACCAAACGCAACGCGACCGTGTCTTCGGGCGGCGCTAAAACTTTTTCTTTTTGAGGACCTGACTCGCCCGCTCGTCGAGCGAAGCCTTGGTGAAGAAAGAGTCCTGCAATCCAGTGTTGTATTTGCAGGTGTTGAAAAAAACCTGAAACACTTTCAGGTCATTCCGCGTGCGGGTCATCTGGAACGGAATCTGAAGCCCCTGCACAGTTTGGTAGTTCGAATAATATTCGATCTCTTCAATGCGAATTTGCGTGGTGGGATCCTGCGAAACAGTTACTTTGCGAACAGGAAGGTGAGTTAGTTTCGCGATGGCGATGCGGTAGGTATGGTTTTCGCTGTCGGTTAATTCGACCCAGTCCACTTCTTTCAAATCCACCACGTCCGGCCCGCCATAGCGGAGGACCATTCCGTCTTCCTTGATTCTATAGCGCAGAATATGATCCAAATCGCCTTGCAGTTGGCTCTGAAAACGGGCAACGGCTGATGCCGGTGCATTCGCAACGCCGCCTTGATCGAGCACCCAGCCTTCCTTGCCGCTAAACACTTCGACGATATTGCCTTTTTTCGAATGCTCCGTGCGGTCCTTATCCGGCATTTTCCAAAAATCGGTGAAGATGCCGAATCCGGTTAGATCGCCGGAATGGCCAAAAGCGCTCAAGCGCCCTTCGCAAGTGGAATCCTGCACATTCAGATATGCCGATCCCCCCAACGCCTGGATCGCTTGCGCCAGCACTTCCTTGGCTTTCGCTTCACTCTGTTCCGGCATGTACGCCTGCGTGTCTTGCGCGCACATTCGAGGCACTCCGGGGAGCAAAAGCGCGCCCAACAGAGCCGACACGGCGGCACATTTGCAGATCATCTGCATGGTAATCATCCGCACAGTACGGAGCCTCCGTTCACATTGACGATTTCTCCGGTAACAAAAGTGGCTAAATCGGAGGCCAGAAAAAGGATGGGTCCGGCGATTTCCTCGGCGGTCGCGGGACGTCCCAGTGGAATTTGCGCCAGCGCCAGTTTGCGGGCGGCGCGCGATTCCAGCACCGGCTTGGACATATCCGTCGTCACCCATCCGGGCGCAACGCCATTTACCAGGATATTATATGGGGCCAGCTCCGCGGCGACGGACTTCACGAAACTGATTGCTGCTCCTTTCGTGGCCGCGTAATGCGAGTGATAAGCCTCGCCGCGCTGCCCCGCCGTTGAGCTGATGACAATAATCCGGCCGGAACGCCGTTCAATCATCTGCGGGACAGTGTAGTGCGCAACTGAGTAAATGCTTTTCAGGTTTGCGCGCACCATTTCGTCCCATTCATGCTCGCTCAACCCTTGAATGGGCACTCCTTCTGCTTTCCAAATTCCCGCATTGGCCACCAGAATGTCCACGTGCCCCAGTCGTTCGCTTGCGAATTCCAGGAGCTTCCGCGCGTCCGCCATTCGCCTCAAATCAGCACGGAACGATTCCACTCGGGTGCCATGCTTCTTAGCTTCCTGCTCCACCAGGCGCGCCGATTCCTTATCCTGACGGAAGCTGAACACAACGTCCGCGCCGGCGCGGGCAAAAAGCCGCACAGTGGCCGCGCCAATGCCGCGCGACCCTCCGGTGATCACCGCCGCCTTGCCCGCCAATGAAATCATTCTGCTCTCATGAATGCCATCGCCGCGTAAAGGAGCTCAACATGCCGCCATCATATCCGAATCCCGTCCTCCACTCGCTCTTCAATCCGAACACCCGCAACGCGTGTGGCTCCCACAAGTTCGCTAAAGAGGCGTTGCGACAACCGGTCTCCGGCGCCATCCGCTTGCATCCGCTCCGGATGCCATTGCGCGGCGAAAATCCACTGCGGCCCGCCAATCCATTCCAGCGCTTCAACGACCCCGTCGGGCGAGCGCGCAACAATTCGTAGCCCGCCGCCTGGCACCAACACAGACTGATGATGCGAGGAATTGACCACTATGTCCTGTTGCTTTGCCAATTCCGCCAGCTTGGTACCTGGCTCGATGTGCATCATGTGGTGCGGCTCTTCAGCGTCGGGAATTTCGTGGTGCCAGGAATGTTCAATAGCCGACCCCGTCTCACTGGCGATATCCTGCACAAGCGTACCACCCAGAAAGACATTCAGATGCTGCGTCCCGTAGCAAATGGCCAGCACGGGTTTGCCGGCACGGAAGAAATGCTCCAGGAGTGCGGTATCGGTTTTCTCCCGCGCCGGATCCGCGGCCGCTGTGCGCACATTCTTCTCGGAGTGGTATCGGTCGGGATCGACATCGGCGGGGCTGCCCGGCAGCACAATTCCATCCAGTGATTCCGCTTGACGGCTGAGCTCGGCTGGATCAAGCAGCAGCGAGAGTTCCACCGGCTCACCGCCGGCAGCCACAATGGCTTGCAAATACTTGTCGTAAGCGCCGCGTTTGCCGGACCTTTCTTCGTCCACTGTGCGATAGGGAACGCCCACTCGCGGTCGCGAATTCAAGCCGGGATTCATGGAAGCCCATCCTAGCATTGACGGCGAAAGACCGGCAAACCTCGGAATAGCCTTGTGCGCCAGTAAAATCCGGCGCAGTCCTAAGTCAAATGCATGGGCGAAGCGTCGCCGAGAGAATCGCGCACCGAATGCGCAGCAAGCGTGCTGAACCAGTGCCGCCGGAGATCGCCCACCAGGTAGAGCGAGCCGGTGGCGAAGATCGCGTCGTCCGGACTCGCACCACCGATGGCTTTTTCGAGCGCTTGCTCCGGCCTTGGAATAATTTCGAAGCTTCGCGCGTGGTATCCCGCCAACTCGCCCAGTAGCGATGCTGAAATGGCCCGCGGCTGATGCGGCTCGGTCAAGACGACGTGGTCCACATACGGAAAAAGCAGGCCCGCAATCTCGTCCACGGCTTTATCCCGCATCGCGCCATAAACCAGCACAATCCGCCGTCCCCGAAATCCCTCCTGCCAGAATCGCAGCAGCTCGCGCGCGCCGGCGGGGTTGTGAGCGCCGTCGAGATAGACATCGGGGCGGGTACGAAGCCGCTCCAGGCGCCCGGGCCATCGCGCAGTGGCGATGCCTTCTTCGATGGCTTGGGAAGAAATTGCGAATCCTCGCTCCGCAAGCAATTCCGCAGTGGCAGCCGCCGCGAGCGCATTGCGCAGCTGAAACCGCCCAGGCAAACCAGGCGCAATCTCCAGCGTCCTTCCATTTAGCGTGAAAATCACCGATGCGCGGACGCAACCGCCGGAAAAGCTCTCCGACTCCACGCGGAATGTGTTGTCCGTTTCCACCAGCCGTGCGCCTTGCTCCGCGCAGCGCCGCGCGATAACTGTGCGCGCTTCGGGATGTTCCGCTGAAGAGACCACCACGCCTCCGGGCTTGATGATGCCGGCCTTTTCTCCGGCGATTTCCGCAATCGTATTTCCAAGAAAACTCTCATGGTCGAAATCAATCTGCGTAATGACGGTCACTTCAGGAGCGACAATATTCGTCGCGTCCAGCCGGCCGCCCAATCCCACTTCGTAGACGGCGAAATCAATGGGAGCGTGGGCAAAGCAATCGAAGGCCATCGCCGTCACGCACTCAAAATACGTTGGATGTGCAGCGAGCGCTCCCGACGCCATGCCGCGCTCCACCCCAGCCATCACCCGTGTGCAGGATTCCGCAAAGTTGGCCTCGGAAATATCTTCCCCGTTCACGCGAATGCGTTCGTTGATGCGCACCAAATGCGGTGAAGTGTAAAGGCCGGTAGATATTCCCGCGGCGCGCAGAATCGAATCCAGCATCGCGGCCGTGGAACCCTTTCCATTTGTCCCTGCGATGTGTACGCAAGGCCTCGCGCGTTGTGGCTCGCCCAGCAAACTTGCCAGCGCCGTGATATTTTCCAAGCCGAATTTCTGGACGCGCGCCTGTTGCGGAGACGCAAGCTCGCGGCCCAATGCCAGCAGGTTGCGCACCGACGCGTCGTAGTTCATGGGGAACTGCTCAGGCCAGGAAGAAATCGAGGGCTTTGCCGAGGTATGGTTTCAATTCGCTGCGCGGGACGACGGCATCGAGAAAGCCGTGGGCCAGCAGAAACTCGGAGCGTTGAAATCCCGGCGGCAGTTTTTGTCGAATGGTCTGCTCAATCACGCGAGGGCCGGCGAAGCCAATCAGCGCGCCTGGTTCGGCAATGTTCAAATCTCCGAGCATCGCGAAGCTGGCTGTGACCCCGCCGGTGGTGGGGTCCGTAATCACGGAAATATAAGGGATGCGCGCTTGATCCAGCCGGGCCAGCGCGGCGGAAACCTTGGCGAGCTGCATCAGGCTGATGGTGCCTTCCATCATTCTTGCGCCGCCGGAGCACGAAACGATGACTAGAGCGCGTTGCTTCTCCTGCGCCAATTCGATCGCGCGTGTCACCTTTTCTCCCACCACTGCGCCCATCGTGCCGCCGATGAAGCCGAATTCCATCGAGCAGCAGATAATCTCGCGGTCATTCAGCCGCCCTTCGGCGGTGATGATTGCGTCGGCCATGTTCAATCTGGACTGCGCTTCCAGCAGACGCTCCCGATAGGCCCGCGTGTCGGAAAATTCCAGCGGATCGGGGGACGCCAATTCCGCGTCCCGCTCCGTCCAGGAAGCACCGTCCAGCAGCAATTCCAAGCGGCGCCGCGCTCCCAGACGAAAGTGATGCCCGCACTTCGCGCAGACGTCCCAATTCGTTTCCAAATCTTTCTTCCAGATGATGGCGTTGCAGCCCGGACACTTCTTCCACAAGCCTTCCGTGCGCACGCTGCGCTCCTCGGAAGGCACTGCCTTTTCAATGGACCGTTTTTCGCGTTTGAACCAGGTCATCGCAACCGCCGCGGCATGTAATATACAGAGCCGCTTATCGTTCCGCGCAGGAATTTAGTAATCGATACCTCGCTGCGCGAGAATTCCCTTCGTATATGGATGCTTCACTTCACGCATTTCGGTGACTAGATCAGCCAGCTCCACCAGCTTGGGATGCGCGTTCCGTCCCGTGCAGATTACGTGGACGTGCTCTGGACGTTGCGACAGCGCGTCTACCACGCGGTCCACATCGAGCATTTTATAGCTGATGACGTAATTGATTTCGTCCAGCACTACAAGTTGATACTTTCCGCCATCAATCTGCGAGCGACCAAATTCCCACGCTTCTTCGCATAGCCGGACGTCTTCCGGATCGGTTTCCGCGCCGCCTAATTTCACAAATCCTCGGCCCATCGGACGAATTTCCATCTTGTCGTCACCAAGCATTTTTGCGGCGTCCAGCTCGCCATAATGCCACGAGCCCTTGATGAATTGGACCATCAGCACGCGCAATCCTTGCCCCACGGCGCGAAAGGACGTGCCCAGTGCGCAAGTGGTTTTCCCTTTGCCGGGACCCGTGTAGACAATTAACAGACCTTTGCCTTCCGGCATGTGACCTCGCGAGCGGAGTAGCCAGTTTGGCGGCGGTGGCTGAAAACGTCAAGCGCCGCGTGTCAGGAAAGGAGCAGTTGCGTGCGCACATTCTCCGCGCATTTCTCCAAATGCGCGCGAGCGATGGGCGAGATTGAATCCGTATCCTTCACCGCTGTCTCCCGAACGATCAGCCAGATGCCAGGCTGATACACCGCCGCATCATGGCAAATCGCGCCGGTGAGTTGGATGATTTCCAGTCCACTCGCGCCTAAATCCCTTTCGAGAATGCCGCGCACCTCGTCCAGCAAATCCTTGAATCCCTGCGAAGCCAGCAGGGGGTCTACATCGCGAGGAATCGGCATCTCCACCGTCGGCAGATCAAAATCCGGCAGCGGACGCGCAATCATCCATTCCACGCTCGCCGTCGGGCGATTCACATCGCATGTGATGCGGACACTCATGCGGCAAAATGTATCACAGCCGCAAACTCATTTCGCATAAGGGTGGCCCGCAAGAATCGCAAATGCGCGATAGAGCTGCTCGACCAGCACGACGCGGGCCAGCTCATGTGACAGCGTGAACGAAGAAAGCGAAAGCTTCTCTTTCGCGAGTTCTCGAACCGCCGCCGGAAATCCCGTGGCATCGCCGCACAGAAATGTGTACTCCCGGATTCCGGTGTCGCGTTTGCGCCCTATCCAGGCAGCGAATTCTTCCGACCCGGGTTGCTTGCCCTGCGCGTCCAGCAAAATGAAATGGCTTGCCGGTTCTTTCTTGCGCCGTTCAAAGGCCTTCGCATCGCGAAACTCGGCCACTTCTACATCCACAAAACGCCTCAGACGAGTCACGTAGTCATCGAAGAGGACGCGCATCTCGGCGCGTCGCGTCCGCCCCAGCAAAACTAGCCGGATTTTCATCCCCCGCTTTCGGAAGCTCGTCTCGGAGCGGAAGGTTCCGGCACGTCCCAACGGCGCGCATCACGCCACAGGCGTTCCAGATCGTAAAATTCCCGCGCGTGTTGCGTGAAAATATGAACCACCAGGCCGCCATAATCGAGCAGCATCCATTCGGAACCGGCGCGGCCTTCGCGATGCGCCACACGCCGGCCGTGGCTTTCGAGCAGCCGTTCTATTTCGTCGGCAATGGCTCCCATTTGAGGGCTGCTGGATGCCGAGCATAGAAGAAAACATTCCGCGAAAGCGCCCATGCCCGCCAGATCGAGCACGGTGACGTTGAGCGCCTGCTTATTCTGAGCCCCTTCGAGGGCCCACTGCAGCTCGGGACGAAGCGTTTCGATATTCACCGGTAGAGTGCCTGCTTTTCAATGTATTCCTCGACGGTCTTGGGGACAAGTCCCTTGATGGAGCGCCCGCTGGCAAGCCTTCGGCGAATCTCACTGGACGAGACGCGGCTTTTCACACCGGCCAGTAAGTGGACCGCAGTGCTTGCCGGGGAAATTGTGCGTGCGTCCACTCCAGATGTATGCGGCAAAAGCTCCAAAGGCATTACCGACTGTAGCGTTTTCATGCTCACCCCGGGACGGCTGGCCACGGCAAAATCGCAAGCTTGTAGAAGGTCCTGATAGCGATGCCAAGTGGGCAATTGCTGGAATGAATCCGCGCCTAGCAGAAAATAAAGATGCGCATTCGGAAATTGTCGTCGGAAGCGCCGCACGGTATCGAGAGAATAAAAAACCGCTCCATCGCCCGTTTCGCCCGGCGCTTCGGCCAGCGATGCTGCATAGCCTCGGTGCCCGGAGCAAGCCAGCGCAACCATCGCGTAGCGATGCGCGAAAAGCTGCGGCGAATGTTTAGGCTTGTGCGGTGGACGTCCGGACGGAACGAAATAGATCGCGTTTAGAGCGAAGCGCCGCATGGCGGCCTGAGCCGCGGCCATGTGTCCGTTATGAATGGGATCAAACGTGCCGCCGAAAACCGCCACCGAGCGGCGCGCGCCGGCCTTTGCCCGTGGGCCGCCGCTCTCCGTCATGAATGGTCCGCGGCGTCAACGCTTGGCGCGTCCGCAGAGTCCTCATCGATATCGGCTTTCGTATCGGTATCGGCTTCACTGGCGGCAACCGGCACCGGGCGCGGCAGACGATCCAGTGCATCGGCCATGGCGCGAACCAATTCCTGAACCCCCGCGCCACTGACGGCGGAAATGGCGAAAAACGGCAAACCGTGCGCCTCGGCGCATTCGCGTAGACGCGCAACGCGCAATCCTTCCGGCGCCGCATCAATCTTCGTGGCCACCACAATCATCGGCTTCGCGGCTAGCTCCGGATTAAATGACTTCAACTCCGCCAGAATCACGTCAAAATCTCGCGCGGGATCGCTATCGTCGTAACCTTCGACGGGTGAAATAGCATTGTCGCTGGCGTCCACCAGATGAGCCAGCAGGCGCGTGCGTTCGATGTGGCGGAGAAATCGGATGCCCAGCCCGGCGCCTTCATGCGCGCCTTCGATGAGTCCGGGAATATCCGCTACCACGAACGTGCGTCCATCGCGGCTGCCCGGAGGGCCGTCGGCATTGACCACGCCTAGATGCGGCTCGAGCGTTGTGAATGGATAATCCGCAATCTTCGGACGCGCGGCGGAAATTCGCGAAATCAGCGTGGACTTTCCGGCGTTGGGAAATCCCACCAGGCCGACGTCGGCAATTAATTTCAGTTCCAGCCGAAGCTGTTTTTCCTGGCCCGGTCTTCCCTCTTCGTGCTCGCGCGGCGCGCGATGCCACGGACGGACGAAATGAGGATTGCCGTTTCCGCGCCCGCCGTGCCCGCCATGGGCAATCTCAACTTTCTGGCCGGGTTCGGTAAGGTCGGCAAGCTGCTCGCCGCTGGCGGCATCGAAAACCATGGTGCCCACCGGCACAGGCAGAATCAAATCCTCTCCGGAACGTCCGGTCTTGTTGGACCCTTCGCCGTTATTGCCGCTGTCAGCCTTGAATTCCAGGTTGAAACGGTACCGCAGCAGAGTATTGTCGTGCGGATTGGCTTCGAGTATTACGCTGCCGCCGTGACCGCCGTCGCCGCCGGAGGGTCCGCCGCGCGGAACGAATTTCTCACGGCGGAAGGCCAGGCAGCCTTTGCCGCCATTTCCGCCACGCACTAGAATTTTGGCTTCGTCAACAAACACGGCGAGACTTCTTCTTTAGGTCAGGAATGAAAGATTGAGAGAGAAGAATTATGCTGGAGCGCATCCCAGCCTTATGAAAGAAACGGCACGTCAGTTTGCGGCTGCAACAGCGACTTCCGCGGCCTTTTCCGCCGGCATCACGCTGATAAAGCGGCCGTGGCCGCCTTTATCCTGAAAAAGCACCACGCCTGTGATCAGCGCGAAGAGGGTATCGTCCTTGCCGCGCCCCACGTTAAGTCCGGGCTTGTAGTGAGTGCCCCGCTGGCGCACCAATATGCTGCCTCCGGTGACCAATTGCCCGCCGAAGCGCTTCACGCCCAGCCGCTGGCCGTGTGAATCGCGTCCGTTTACCGATGAACCGCCGCCCTTTTTATGCGCCATGGAACCTAGCCCACCTGAATTTCATTCACGCGGACGGCAGTATACCCCTGCCGATGCCCGCGCGTGATTTTGTACTGTCCGCCGGTCTTGTATTTCATCACCAGGACTTTGGGATAGCGGTCGTGCCCCAGGATTTTGCCGGTGACGCGCGCCTTGCCCACACCACTGCCGTGAACCAGCTTGTCGTCTTTGTTTTGCAGCGCCAGCACGTCGCTGAACGTGACGTCGGAACCTGCGTCGCCCTTCAAATTCTCCACCAGTATTGTTTCGCCCGGCGAGACACGATACTGCTTGCCTCCCGTGCGGATGACCGCGTACATATCGCCTCCAGAATCCAATGGGAAAGTCCCATTATACGGTGCCCCCGCCGCTTCGGTCAAATGAACTTCGTCGGCCGGGACGCAGGGCGGCGAATGTATGCCCGATGACTCCGCCGTTTGGGTTACGTCAGCTTTTTGCGTGCGAAGTGGAAGAGCGAATACGCCAGCAGCAGGAACAGGATTACGCCCAGCAGCGGCTGCTCGCTCAGATGCGGCATGAAGCGCGGACCGAACGCGAAGAGGTCTTCGCGAATCGGCAGATGCAGGAACGCCAGCCAGCGTGGAACGCTGCGGCCCAGTTCGGGGTCCTGCAATAGGTTCAGCATAATCGCCAGCAGCCCGAAGACGCCGCCCGCGGCAATCAATCCGCTGGCATAAAGCGATCCGGGACTGAATTCGCTTTCCGAATCGCTCTTTTTCTCCTGCCCTTGCTCGGAAAGCCAGCGCACCACGCCTCCGGCAAACATCGCCAGCGTGGTGGCAATCGAGAGGTAGGAGCCTACCGCAAACGGCAGCGAACGGATTCCCAGCAGTTCGACGGCAATCACCAGGAAAACTCCCAGCAGCACCAGCCGCCACGGCAATTGCTGGTTCAGGATTCCGTTAATCACGGTGGCCATCAATCGCGCCTGCGGAGCGGCCGCTTTGTCGCTGCCGATTCCCTGCACCCATTGAATTTCGATCTGCTTGGTGCCGGGGTCGTAAAGGTATTTTCCATCCGCCAGCACGTGCGATCCCAGCGCGTTCACCAGCACATAATCGCGTCCCAGGTGCGCGTAATGCATGTTTTCAATCAGCACGCCCTGCGGAATTTGCTCAATGGCCAGCGGAATTTCCGAGGGGACGTATTTTTCTAGGCCTTTATTCATCAGCAGCAGCGTGCCGCCCACGGCAAATGCCGAAATCAGCACGCCGATGAGCAGCGCAATCTGCTGGGAAATAGGCGTGGCGCCCACCAGGAAGCCGGTTTTCAAATCCTGCGACGTAGCGCCCGCAATCGCCGACGCGATGCAAACCACTCCTCCAATTGTCAACGCCAACACTGCGTACGGACTGGCCGTCCAGCCGGTCAGCAGGAAAACCGCGCAGGTCGCCATCAGCGTCGCGATGGTCATGCCGCTTACCGGGTTCGACGAATTTCCGATCAATCCGCTGATTCTCGACGCCACGGTCACAAACAAAAATCCGAATACCACGACGAAAATTGCCGCCAGCAGGTTCGCAAAGACTCCCGTCTTCGCGCCCGGAATCGGTTTGAACGTCAGCAGCGCCCACATGGCTGCAATCACCAGCAGCGAGCCAATCATCACAATCCGCATGGGAATGTCGCGCTCGGTGCGGGCCGTCACGGGAGCCGTGCCTCCGCGTTGCGCGCGTACGTCCTTGATTCCCGCCGTCAGCGCCGAAATAATTGTCGGAAGCGTTTTGAATAGCGTAATCAATCCCGCTGCGGCTACCGCGCCCGCGCCCATTGGACGAATATAGCTGGCCCAAAGCTGATCCGGCGTCATGTTGGCGATGGGAATCGTGCTGGGATACAACGCCTGATTTCCTCCCAGCGCGCCGAAGAACTTAATCGCCGGCATCAGCACCAGCCAGGAAAAAACGCCGCCGGCAAGCAACGTCCCGGCCACGCGTGGTCCGATGATGTATCCAACGCCCAGATATTCGGATGTAATCGCCGCGCGAAACGAGGAGCCGGGCAGCCACTTGGGACGATACTCCGGCTGGCCCGGCCACATCTGAAACGTGTTCATCAAGAAAGTGTAAATTCCGCCCAGTCCCAGCCCCCAGAAAACGCGCCCCGCAAACGATCCGCCCTTTTCGCCGGCCACCAGTACGTCCGCGCACGCGGTGCCTTCGGGGAAGGTCAGCACACCGTGTTCTTTCACAATCAATTGACGGCGCAGCGGAATCATGAACAGCACGCCCAGAATTCCGCCAATTGCCGCCAAAAAGAAAATGCGCCAGTATTCCGTATTGAGCGCGAATCCCAGAAACACCAGCGCGGGAATGGAAAAAATCACCCCGGCAGCCACCGATTCGCCCGCCGACCCGGTCGTCTGCACGATATTGTTTTCCAGAATCGACGCGCGTCCGAACGCTCGCAGAATGCTGATGGAGAGCACCGCAATGGGAATCGAGGCCGAAACCGTCAGCCCGGCGCGCAGCCCTACATATACCGAGACAGCGCCGAACAAAATTCCGAAGAGGCTGCCCAGAATAATCGCGCGCAGACTGAATTCCGCCACCTTCTTCGACGCCGGCACATAAGGACGAAAATCCTCCGCCGTGGCTCCTGAATTCCACTGTTTTTCAGCAGTTCCCATTTCCACCCCCGCGCCCGCCATATGGCCGGCGCCCTAAGTCCGTGAAAGTTTGCACCAGCCGCCGTTTCCACGCAAGCCTTTCACTGCCGCCACGGGACTTTTTTATGTGATTGGCAGACAAATTCGGGAAACCCCTGAGCGGGGGTCGTGTCCTAAATCTGTGTTGGTCTTGGTGGCGGCCTAGCAAGGGAAGGCCGCCAGCGCATCATTGCGTTTGATTCTCAGAGCGGGGAATAGGAACCAATTTTAGTTGGAATTGGAGTCCTTGCTTCCCAAATATCTCAGCCATCTTATAGCGTAATTCCTCGATGTCTTGGCAGGTGTTCGCTATGCCGATTATTTTCCAAATGTGTTCGATCAGCCTTTTGAGTCCGTATTGTCCCGACATCCACTGGTGATAGTTCTGTCCCTTCATGGGTGTGGGAGCGTTTTCGCGCAACCATTGGGCCACGTCAGAATCGAGATATTCATAAATCAATTCCATGACCAGCTTTCCCCAATACTTGGGCCGCTGATGGATTTTCCCTTTCCATTTGGTAAGGCGTCCAAATTGCTCCCACAACTGATCTGGGAATGTTTTCTCCCATTTACGCATTTCTTCTTCCAAGTACAGACGCAGCTTTATTTCGAGGGCATCTTCTGGCCGTACGTATTGATAGCCCGTTGCTTCATCAATAAGCGCGTCCAGCCCAACCTTGGCACAAGCGGACAGAAACATCCCGGCCTTAATCGCAATCTCTCTTTGCCGATCCGTCAGAGTGACGCCCGATTCTGGACTCACGCTTGCATCCAGGGCGCGCACGTATCCTTGGCAGATTTCAATGAACAGATCAGAGGGAAGCCCCTTCACGATTTGATCCAGCATTGCCACATCTTTGTGTTTGAATGTCACCATTCGCGCTAGAACTGAATTCATATCTATGAAATCCTTAAGCGAACCAACGCGAATGTAGCTTTCCAGATCGCCTTGTCTTTTGACGCCCGTGAGGGCTTCTGTCGCGGCAATACGCGCTAACACTTTTTGCCCATTGCTCAATACGTAGACGGGAATTTCGTTCCCGACAAGTTTAAGCGTACCGGGATAGAGTGCTTCTGGTATTGAATTTGCGCGCGATGTCTCAATGCCAGCGTCTTCTCTAACCCCTTGATTCTTCTTGTTCTTCCAGCGTGCTTTCCCCCCTTGGCTTGCCAAATCACTTCTTTCTGCGCGCGACAGCTTTCCCCGCGTGACGGCGAGCAACGCTATTCTCCCGCAGACGTGGTGGAGGCCGTACCAGTGCCCCGGATTGGACGACCACGTAGGGAACTAATCAGCACGTCCCACGTCGAACGTCAAAACCTGACAATCCGCATGGCAATGCGCCGCCTGACGCGGCTCACAAACGCATTCTCAAAAAAGTGGGAAAACCTCAAGGCGGGATTCGCGCTGCATTTCGCGTGGTACAACTTCTGCCGCGTACATTCGACGCTGAGAATTACTCCGGCGATGGCGTCGGGGCTAACAGATCACATTTGGAGCATTATGGAGATTCTGAATGCCGAATGAGGATGTCCTCCGATTGAATTTACCACTGATTACTGCCAGCCTTTATTTCACAAATTCTTGTCGCTGCTTTCCGGTATCCGAGCCAAGCATTGATTCCAAAAACAATGGACAAAACGAACGACAAAGCCGTGAGCGCAGCAAGCGTTGCATATTTTCTTGGATCTGATGGCGGCGTTGCGAGCAGAACTCCCCCAAGGGACACCAAGGATCCAAGAGAAATTCCGAAAAACGTCAAATGGATTGAATTACCAATCCCAGCGATAGCATCTATCTCTGTCCCTGATATTTGATGCATTAGAAATTTCCTTGGGACAAAATCAACGGTGATTTGATTTTGTACGTCTGTGGTGACGTGCAAGACATTTCCGCCCGGCAAAGGAGGTGGGTTGGTAGCCAATGTCTTATTCCGTCACGTTTCCCGAAGGATCGGGGCCAAAAATATCTCCAATTCCCATTGCTACGGGGTCGAAAAATAGAGTGTTTCCACAGGTCTTGCATGTAACCGCAATTCGACGCAGAGGGACTCCGGAAATTGAATAGTTCTTTGGCTCCGGATGCGTTGGAAATATGATCAAACCGAGAGAGAAAGTGAAACCGTTCTGGCCACAAGAAGGGCAAGGCTTCAGGAATTTGGCCAGAATCGCCTCTTTTATTTTTTGCGTTTGCTCTGGTGTAAACGGCATGGCCCAAAATCATATCACACCTCCGCCAACACACATTTAGGACACAACCTGAGCGGGCCCGCCATTGACAAACGAGTACGGCCTGCTATTCTGAAGTCTGAGGCGAAGGAGTTCGCCTTTAACCGCTGTCCCTAAGCCGGGACAGATGATGACTCCTGACAGAGGTCTTGTCGCGGAGTCATGTCCCCGGCAACGATCCAAAAAATTAAGAAGAGGCAGAGATTGGTTTGAAAAACGTCTGTTTACAGGCATTCGTTTGCGCTGGCTCCGATTGCCACGCTCCCGGAAATCGGGTTCAAGATTTCCACTGTGAATGAGGCTTCGGAAAGGCCACGGCGTCGAAACGCCGAAATAGCTTAAAGGAGAAGCGTAACAAACCACATGACCAAATATCTCATGGTAGGTATGGGAGGCTTTCTGGGCGCGATCGCGCGCTTCTGGGTGGCAGGACTCATTAGCGACCACATGGGAACGCGATTTCCGTACGGCACTTTTGTGATCAACATCTCTGGCTCATTTTTGGTGGGATTGATCGTCACGCTGCTGGCGGAGATGACGCAATGGAACGCAAACTGGCTCTACCTGATTCCCATCGGCTTCATCGGCGCTTACACCACTTTTTCAACCTTTGAATTTGAAACGCTGCGCCACGTTCAGGACGGCGAATTCATGATCGCCTCGTTGAACGTCGGATTGAGTGTCATCATTGGATTTGCAGCAGCATGGCTGGGCGTGGTGACGGGAAGGTTGATCGCATGAGGAAACTCTCTTCGATTATGGCGCGGCAGATTTCAGGGGAGGAGCAATGCTGAAAAGCGGACCAGCCAGGAAAGTGATCATTTATGTCGGCGAAGACCACAGGTATCACGGTCACGCCGTATATGCCGCCATTCTCGATTACTTGTTCTATCGAGGCGTATCAGGAGCAAACGTCCTGCGCGGTATCGCCGGATTTGGCGCGGACCATCATCTGCATACCACGCGCGTCCTGCGGCTGACGGAAAATATGCCCATCAAGATTGAGTTCATCGAAACGCCGGAGAAAGTGGACGAGCTTCTTCCCAAACTGCAAGAGATGGTGGGAACCGGAATCATCGAAGTGCAGGACACCATGGTGATAAAGGGTTCGGAAGTTTCGGCAAAGGGCGCGCCGGAAACTCAAGGCCCGGCCACAAAGCGCCAAGGGACGGCAAAACTGATGCGCATCTTTATCGGCGAGAATGATAAATGGCGCGACAAGCCTCTCTATCGGGCGCTCGTGGAATGCATGCGTGCCAACGACATTGCCGGGGTCACGGTCTACCAGGGCATCCTGGGATACGGAGCAAACCGGCGCATCCATCAGCAAAAAACTCTCAGCCTCTCGCATGATCGCCCCATCATGCTCTCCGTGGTGGAGAACGAAGAAAAACTCCGCGCTTTTTTGCCTCTGCTGGATGAGATGGTCCAGCAGGGCCTCGTGGTGCTTTCCAATGTGGACATCGTCAAGTACACGCATGACCCTCAAGCGAAAAAAGTAGAGAAGGAGGCGCGCTTATGAAGCTCGAAGGCAAAGCCAAAATGATTCGCATTCATTTCGGCGAGGACGACAAGTGGGAGGGCAAGCCGCTTCATCAGGCCATCGTTGAAAAATGCCGGGAGCTCGACGTTGCGGGCGCCACGGTTTTTCGCGGCATCGAGGGATACGGCGCCAGCACGCTGGTTCGCCGCTCGCATCTGTTTGCTTTCTCCTCGGATGCGCCTGTCATGGTCAGCGTGATTGATTCGGAAGAAAAGGTTCAGCAACTTTTGCCGTATCTGGACAAGATGGTAAGCGAAGGATTGATTGCCATGTCCGAAGTGGAGGTGATCAAGTACGTCCACCAGGACGGTTTTCGTTCTTAGGCGGGAAACGCGGAATGGAAAACGCCGAAAGTTCGAACAGTTCGTCAGGTTGATTTCCTAGGATTCGCCAAAGTCCATTTCGGCAGGGTTGGCGAGGCCGGAATGCAGTAACGGGAATTCACATCCAGCCAACCGCCCGTAAAATAGCCATGTCCTTGAATCTTAGGCGGTTACAGTAATTCATTCTTCTCCTCCTTGGCCATCTTCGTGCAATTCCATTTGTGGCTTGGTGGGATAGCTGCGTCCGGATCTCGCGATCTCAGGACAAAGAAACCCTATTGAGCCTGGCGCGAGCGAGCCCCGATGGTCCCAGGAAAGAGAGAGATGCGATGGTGGCGACTACTATGGGTTTTTACTGCTTTGGTGACTTCCAGCCTTGCGCGTGGCCAGGATCAAAGCCAGGCAACAAGTTCCGCGCAGACCGAAAGCAGAGATCTCTCGTCCATGAGTATCGAGCAGCTCATGCAAGTCGAGGTCAGCTCCGTATCAAAGAGGAAAGAGCCGCTCGATCACCTGGCTGCCGCGATTTTCGTCATCACCCAGGACGATATACGGCGTTCCGGCGCCACCAATATCCCTGATCTTCTGCGAATGGTTCCCGGCGTGGACGTCGCCCAGATCACCGCCAATTCCTGGGCCATCAATATACGCGGGCTCAATGCGCTGTATGGCAATGAACTGCTGGTGCTGCTGGATGGTCGGAGCGTCTATACGGCCACTTTCGGCGGTGTTTACTGGGATGCGTTGGACGTTCCCCTGGACAATATCGACAGAATTGAAGTGATTCGCGGTCCGGGCGGCGTGGCCTGGGGCGCCAACGCTGTGAACGGCGTCATCAACATCATCACAAAAAAAGCGAGCCAAACACTCGGCGGCATGGTGGTTGCGGGTGGCGGAAATCTCGATCAAGGTTTTGGAACCGTGCAATATGGAGGCAAGGTGGGTCAAGCCACCGAATACCGTGCCTATATGAAGTATTTCAATCAGGACCACATGCCGAATCCCACCGGCCAACCCGGCGGAGACGGCTGGCACATTCTGCGAAGTGGCTTCCGTGTGGATAGCACGCTTTCTTCCAAAGATACGCTTGATGTGGAAGGGAGCGTGTACGCCGGGCAGGAGGGTTATCCCACAACATTCATCGCGTCCGTCAGCTCTCCGCAGGCCCAGGCCATCGACTTGCAGGCCGACCTTTCAGGCGGCTATCTGCAGGCTCACTGGAAACACGTTTTTTCGGGCCGCTCGGATACGGATCTTCAGATCTCCTACGATCATTACCAGCGCAACGATATTTTAAGAGAGGGGCGGGGCACCTTCAATATTGATTTCCAGCATCATTACGCGTGGAAAGCCCGGCAAAATATTGTTTGGGGAGTGGGCTACAGTGATTCGGCCTCCCAGTCGGATGGAAGTCTTACCGTGTCTCTGAACCCCGCGAACCTGAATACGCAGCTATTTAATATATTCATCCAGGACGAAATTGCCCTGATTCCCAACCGGCTGATCCTGACGCTGGGCACAAGAATCGAGCATAACTATTACACCGGATTCGGAGATATGCCCTCCGTGCGCTTGTCTTGGAATGCCACAAGCCGGCAGATGTTCTGGGCAGCCGTTTCCAAAGCCGAGAGGATACCCGCCAGCACGGATACCGCGATCCGTTTTAATTTTGGAGGGTTCGTCGAACCGAACGGTATGCCGGTTCTCGAAGCCGTTCTCGGAAATCCGAATTTTCAAAACGAAAACCTGATTGCCTATGAGGCCGGCTACCGAACCAACGTCGCCAATCGTTTTTCGGTGGACGTTGCTGCATACTACAACGACTACACAGACCAACAAACTGAAGAACCTCTTGCGCCTTTTGTCGAAGCATCGCCACCGCCGCTTCATCTGGTAATCCCGTTTACCTTTGGAAATCTTTCAAATGGAGAAACGGATGGGGTGGAATTTGCGGGAAACTGGAAAGTAACGGATCGCTGGAGGCTCAGCCCCGGATATGGCTTCGAGGAAATCCATTTTCACACAGTGGCAGGAAGTCACGATACTACGTCCATTCCGGGAGAGGAAGGAAACACTCCCACGTATAGCGCGCAGCTTCGCTCTCATGTCGACTTGCCGCACGCCGTCGCCTGGGACACCTCCGCGTATTTTGTGGACCGCCTGGATGCCGGGAATGTGCCCGCTTACACCAGGCTGGATGCGCAACTCATGTGGCAATGGACGAAGCACGTTTCCGTCAGTCTTGTCGGCCAAAACCTTCTTCAGGACCACCACCAGGAATGGAATGTTACAAACCAAGGGTATCTGCCGAATCTGGTGAAGCGCAGCGCCTACGCAAAAATCACCTGGCGATTTGGCGAGGGCAAATAGCCGCATCGAATCCGCTCGCGTATCGAGACGCTTTTTGCTGCAACTTTGCGAATTGGTTTGAAGTTTGGAAGAGGCTGGAACAGTCCTGAAAAATAGTCGGCTCTGGATGCTGGCTCCCGGATATTCTTTCGCAGTGTTCCATTTCCGCGTATTCTGACATTGCATGGAAAAGGGAATCCATGAAATCAATTAGCCCGCGCATCCTGACGGTCAATGGCGGCTCGTCCAGCGTCAGATTTGCGCTGTTCGAGATTGGCGAATCCCTCCGGCGAATTCTCAATGGCGCGATCGAGCGAATCGGACTGCCTGCGGCCGTGTTCCATGTGAACGGCGCGGATTCCGCGGATAATTTTTCACGCCAGGTTGCTGCCGGGGACCAGGCAGCTGCGATAAAATTTCTCATGGATTGGATCGAGGAAAACACCGAGAAAGGCGCATTGGCCGCAATCGGGCATCGGCTCGTCCACGGAGGGCCAAAATACAGCGCTGCGGAGCGAATCACCCCGGAAATGATTGAAGAACTTCACAGGCTCAGTCCATTCGATCCTGACCATCTGCCCGAGGAAATTTTATTGATTGAGGCATTTCATCGCCGCTTTTCTGGCCTGCCGCAAGTAGCGTGTTTCGACACTGCTTTCCACCATGACATGCCGCGCGTGGCGCAAATCTTGCCGATCCCGCGGCGGTACGAATCCCAGGGCTTGCGGCGCTATGGATTTCATGGGCTGTCGTATGAATTTCTCATGGAAGAGCTGGGGCGCGTCGCCGGGCCGGAACCAGCGCAAGGCCGTGTAATCCTTGCCCATCTGGGCAATGGCGCAAGCCTCGCGGCCGTGCAGGGCGGCAAATCGGTGGATACCAGCATGGGTTTCACTCCGGCATCGGGAATTCCTATGAGCACTCGGGCCGGCGATCTCGATCCGGGCGTAGTTTGGTATCTGGCGTGCACGGAAAAAATGAGTGCGAAGCAATTCAGCGAGATGGTCAATTTGCAGTCTGGACTTCTGGGGATATCAGAGACCAGTTCCGACATGCGCGACTTGCTGAGCTGCGAGACGCAGGACGTGCGTGCCGCCGAAGCGGTCGCCGTTTTTTGCTACCAGGTGAAAAAATGGATTGGAGCATTCGCGGCGGCGCTGGGCGGAGTCGAAACTCTGATCTTCGCCGGTGGCATTGGAGAAAACGTGCCCACGATCCGCGCACGGATTTGCGATGGACTGGGATTTCTTGGAATCAAACTGGATGATGAGCGAAACGCCGCGAATGACGGCGTGATTTCCGCGGCGCCAGGCCGGGTCACCGTCCGCGTCATCCGCACGGACGAAGAACGCGTCATCGCTGGCGCGGTTTGCCGTGTTCTCGGCCTAAGTTGAAGAGCGAGAATGGAGCCATGGAAGCAAAAACTTTATCCCCGGAGTTGCTCCACAAAATTGACGCCTACTGGCGCGCCGCCAATTATCTATCCGTCGGACAGATTTATCTCTTCGACAATCCGCTGCTGAAGCGGCCGCTGGCCCTCACCGACATAAAGCACATGCTGCTAGGACATTGGGGCACCACGCCCGGACAGAATTTTATTTACGTGCACTTGAACCGCGTCATCAAGAAATACGATCTGGACATGATTTACGTCTCCGGCCCCGGACACGGCGGCCCGGCAGTAGTCGGCAACACATATCTCGAAGGCACTTATAGCGAAATCTATCCCAATATCAGCCAGGATACAGCAGGACTGCAGAAGCTTTTTCTCCAGTTTTCCTTTCCCGGAGGAATTCCCAGCCACGTATCGCCGGAATGTCCAGGGTCCATCCACGAAGGCGGCGAGCTGGGCTATTCGATTAGCCATTCGTTTGGTGCTGTCTTCGACAATCCTGATCTGGTTGTCGCTTGCGTTGTAGGCGATGGCGAGGCGGAGACTGGGCCGCTGGCGACGGCGTGGCAGTCCAACAAATTTCTTGACCCCGCTACTGATGGCGCAGTGCTCCCGATTTTGCATTTGAACGGCTACAAAATTTCCAACCCGACTGTTTTAGCTCGCATTACGCGCGAGGAACTTGAACAATTTCTGCGTGGCTGCGGATGGACGCCGTATTTCGTCGAGGGTCACGAGCCGGAGCTGATGCACGAAGCCATGGCGGCGACGCTCGACACGGCGGTCGAGCAGATTAGGAAAATTCAGCAGGATGCGCGCGGCCATGGCAGCGGGGGCAACCTGGCGCGGCCGCGCTGGCCGATGATTGTTCTCAATTCGCCCAAGGGCTGGACGGGGCCGAAAGTGGTCGACGGGCTGCAAATCGAGGGCACTTTCCGTTCGCATCAAGTGCCGATTTCCGATCCGGCCACCCATCCCGGGCATCTGAGGCTGCTGGAAGATTGGCTGAAAAGCTATCGCCCGCAGGAACTTTTCGATGAGCAGGGACGGCTGAAGCCGGAACTGGCTGATCTTGCTCCCAAAGGCCGGCGACGCATGGGCGCAAATCCCCACGCAAATGGCGGTATTTTTCTGCGCGACCTGCGCATGCCGGATTTCAGGGAGTACGCAGCGGAAGTGCCGTCGCCCGGAGCGCCGGGAATCGGCGACACTCACGTGTTGGGGCGTTTCCTGCGCGACGTGACGAAGCTGAATGGCGAGCAGCGGAATTTCCGCGTCTTCGGACCAGACGAAACCCTGTCGAATGGGCTGGAGTCGCTGTTTGAAGTGACCAAGCGTCAGTGGGACGCCGCGACAATTCCAAATGACGAATTTCTCGCGCCCGAGGGCCGCGTAATGGAAATGCTGAGCGAGCATCAATGCGAAGGATGGCTCGAGGGCTACCTGCTCACCGGCAGGCACGGCGTCTTCAATTGCTATGAAGCGTTCATTCACATTATTGATTCGATGTTCAACCAGCACGCCAAGTGGCTGAAGGTGACGCTGGGATTGCTGTGGCGGCGCAAAATTGCGTCGTTGAATTATCTGCTGTCCTCGCACGTATGGCGGCAGGATCACAACGGCTTCACGCATCAGGATCCGGGCTTCATTGATCACGTCGTAAATAAAAAGGCCGAAGTGGTGCGGGTTTACCTTCCGCCGGACGCCAACTGCCTGCTCTCTGTGATGGACCACTGTCTGCGCAGCCGCCATTACGTCAACGTGATCATCGCGGGCAAGCATCCGGCTCCGCAGTGGCTGACGATGGAAGCCGCCGTGAATCACTGCACCAAGGGCATCGGAATCTGGCAGTGGGCCGGCAACGACCAGGGCGTCCCGCCCGACGTCGTCATGGCCTGTTGCGGCGACGTCCCCACGCTGGAAACGCTGGCCGCCGTTTCGATCCTGCGCGAGCATCTGCCCGACCTGAAAATACGCGTGGTAAACGTCGTTGACCTGATGAAGCTGCAACCACAATCCGAGCATCCGCACGGGTTGAGCGATTTGGATTTCGATCAATTGTTTACGCGGGATAAACCGGTGATTTTCGCCTTTCATGGCTACCCTTGGTTGATTCACCGGTTGACTTACCGCCGCGCCAACCACGGCAACATTCATGTGCGAGGCTACAAGGAAGAAGGCACAATCACGACGCCCTTTGATATGACTGTGCTGAACGATCTCGACCGCTTTCACCTGGTGATGGATGCCATTAACCGCCTGCCGCAGACCGGCGACAAGGGCGTCTATCTAAAGGGCCAACTCATGGACAAGCTCATCGAGCACAAACAGTACATCGACAAATTTGGCCAGGATATGCCTGAAATTCGCAATTGGAAGTGGCCCGGCGACGATCATGCCGATGGCCGCTAGCGCCTGGATCGACAATTGCCCGTTTCAGAAAATTCCCGGCGGCAATCAGGCGGATTGTTAACGATGCAATTGTTCCAGAATCTGCTGCGCGGTTTCGCGCTGCATAATCATCGGCGCATGTTGCGCCTCGGTTTCAATGTCTGATTGAAACTGGACCAGATGGAACGCTCCAACTAACTCTTCACCGGCCTGTTGCACGAGAAGGAAGGAGTCGTGCAGCGCCGCGCGGACCACTTCCACCAGTTCCTGCTCGTGACTCTGCTCGATAGCTTCTCTTAAGCCCGCAAGCCTGGCGAGTGCCACCAGTCGAATTCGCTCCGGGACGCCCGGCTGCGCTTGCGCCAGCAGAATTTCCGCCGCCCTGGGGTCTTTCGTCGCGGCCAGACCGTTCAACACGGCCATCATGACGTACATCTCCGGCTTCGTCGCTAGTTTGGCTTGCAACACCCCGAATGCCTGTTGCGAGCCTGACTTACCGAGTTCCTCGGCCGCGGCAGCTTGCACGGCATAGCTGGCATCGTTGTGCAGCGAGTTGACCAATGTATCGTAGACCGCGCCGTCCTTGGAAAAATTGCCCAGCGCTTCTACAACTGCCGCACGCACGCGACTATCGGGCTGCTGCAATGCCGAAAGCAGAGCGTTTTTGGACTGCTCCGTCCCCAACTTGCCGAGGCTCGTTGCGGCTGCCGCGCGCACTCCGTAAAATTCATCGCCGCCGAGCACCTGTACGAGCGCACCGACGCGCCCCTGCGCGTCCGCCTGCTTCATTGCGCCCAGCTGCTGCACTGCCCAGAGGCGGCTCATCATCGACGGGTCTTTCTCCGCTTCCGCAATCAACGCATCCAACGACTTGTCAAACTGCACAGTCTTGTCGATGAAACCGTCGGGGTCGAAATCCACCCACTGCGGCTCGAAATCGAGCGGAATATCGAATTCCTGCCGCTGCGAATTATCGCGTACCTGAATTTCTTTCCGCTCGCCGTTCACGCCATAAAACGCAAACTCGATCGGCATATCAAACAGCGGCGTCACCGTGTCGACGTGTTGCGTTTGCTCAACGGCCAGCTTTTCGATTTTCTTCGTGGAGTCATAACTCGCTTCCACTCGATAATCCGGATGCCCGGCCATGAACACCCATTCGCGGAAAAACCAATCGAGCTCCTGGCCAGTCGTCGCCCGAAGAGCTTCGAGCAGATCAGCTGTATCCGCCGTCTGCGCGTGATGCGCAACCAAATAATGATTCAGCGCCTGAAACAACGGTTCGTTTTGCGACGCGGGATGCGAAGCAGCTTCCGTGCCATCGACTAAATAACGCAGCATATCCAGCACGGCCGCGCCCTTTTCATGCGTAGTCGCGTCGAACATCGCCATGGGATCGGTATAGTGGCGGTCGACAATCGGCCGGCGATAATCATCGCGGTCTTCCGCTTGCGCTGCCATCTGATCCTCGTAAATCTCAAACCGATACGCATCGTTGCCTTCGTGATGTTGCGTATAGAGCGCGGAAAGGTATGTCGCAAATCCCTCATTCAGCCAAATGTTGGCCCAATCGCGCCCCTGCACATAATCGCCGAACCAATGCTGGCCCAGCTCGTGTGACACAAGCTCTATGCTGGAATAATCCGGGTCGGCCCGCTCATCATGCAGCGTCGATTCGGTCAGAGTGGTCGCGCTGACGTTCTCCTGGCCTCCAAAAATGAAGTTGTGCACCGCCGTCTGCGCATACTGTTCGTAGGGGTACTCCACTCCGGTTGCGCTCGAAAAAAATCCGATCATGTCGGGAGTCAGATGGAAAGATCGTCTCGCGGTTGCTTCGTCGACGTAATCCGGGACGTAATAGTCAACCGGCGTGTCCTTGTATTTATCGCTCACCTTGCGCCACGGTCCCACGGCAAGGGAAGTCAGATAGGAACTATGCGGAATGCTCTCGATCCAATCGTAGGTGGCGTTGCCCGCCGAGCGCGTCACTTTCACCAGCTTGCCGTTGGACACCACGCTTTGTCCTTCCGGCACCGTGGTAATCGTCTCGCTGGTCGCCATGTCGTTGGGATAATCCCAGCACGGAAACCAATAATGATTGAATTCCGCTTCACCTTGCGTCCATATCTCGCGTGGCCGGTTCGGGTAACTCGCATCAGGATTGACGAAGAATAATCCAGTGCGCGGAAATCCGTGATACACGACGCGCACGTTCAACGCGCTCGTCGTGTCGTAATCGCGATCGAGCGTAATCCATAGGCGAGGGTCTTCCGCGGCGAATGTCAGCGATACCGGCGCTCCGTGCTCTTGCTCCAAAGTTACCGAATCAATCGTCAGTTCGGAGCTGTCCAGATAAAACTTGCGGAAACCCGCCTCGAAGGGCCGCAGTGTGACGATTTCGTCTCCAAAGATTTCCTCTTTTGGTTCATCGAAGCGCAGCATCAGCTTGTAATTCTCGACGTGATACGTTCGGCTCGGCGCCCACTGCCGGGCATTTGGATTGCCGAAGACGTGCGCATCCGGCTCCGTCGCTCTCGCGGCAAAAGCAATGCCAAAGATTAATGCGCTGATCAGGCAAATCCCCTGCTTCATCTCGCGATCCATGTTGAAGAGCCCTTTCTTGATCGCTCCCGAAAACCACTCAGCCGCGTCAACGTAAACATTCAACCCTCTTTAGACGCGCACGGGGTTATTTTGGTTGAACCGCTGTCATCGCTGTGTTGCATTGGGGAAGGGCGGCCGAATTTTGTGCGTACGCGGTCGGCGTCAGCACCACGATGCAAGCAAGAGTCAGGCCGAATACTAACAGTCGCGCTTGATCTGAATTTTCGTTGGCGATGGCCTATCGTCCCGTATTAGAGGCCGCCAAGTTTCTGATAATTGGAATTGGTCGTGGTCACCACCAACTGCTTGGCGGTCGCGTTCAGCACCGACTGCCGCGAATAGCTGATGCCGTTCGGCAGTGTGCCCATCTGCACTTGCAGCGTCACCGCATCTTTCGCTTTCCCCATGTAGGTACTGATTCTCAAGGTGGTGATCTTCTTTGTGGCCAGGTCGAAAGTAAGAGTCATTCGGTCCCCGGGTTGCGCATAGTCAGTGAAGACCAAATTCAGAAGGCCGGCGGCGGGAGTCAACGAAATTTTTCCTGCCGTATAGGCCTGTTCCATTTTCTGCGGACTGGGCGGCACGTACATGCTGAGAACATCCTTTACGTCGCCCATGTAGTCCTGCATCTCTTCCTTTTTTCTCTCGATGATTCTCTGCTTGAATCTGCCGCCGCTGGGCGGTGGGGGCGGTGGACTGATTAACGTCTTCTGAACCTGTCCATTGGGGCCATATTGACACGAATTTTGGGTGGATGGTCTCGCCTCACCGTTCAGCGTCGGCTGTATTGTTTCGGTCCACTGATACTGATGCAATTTCTGCTGATTCTCTGCGGCTACCTGCTTTACCATCGCGAGTTTTTGCTGCAAATTGCCGCCCTGCGCAATCGCAGTGACGCCGGCCACCAGCGCCAACGCGCCAATCATCATCAGGCGTATGCCGCTCGGAACGGTCGTATCGGCTGCACGCTGTTTTCCACCCGTCACCGCAACAGTACGATTCATGGCACTCTCCTCGGAATTGAAGTCTCGCCATTGGGCCATCATTTGGGCGGAATACTCTGACCGGGATTTCCGTCCACCGGGCGTCTAGGCTCACACATCCTATGCTTCTTCTCGACTCCGCACAACGAATTTGTCACCGGATTTGCTGGCTTGCCGGGTGCTTCGCTCCGCGTAACCCCCGCAATGGCCGCTGGTACCAGAGAGCGCGTTTGGAGCATGGAAGAGCTTGCGGGGCTTCTGGATTAGCTCTGTGGCTTGTCCACAGCTGGCCAGCGAGCCAACGCAAAAACCCATACCCCAACTAAATTCAGAAGCGGAACAAAAAGAAGCAGGCACCAGCACGGGCTATGCCCCGTACGTCTCAATATCAATACAGCGGGAATAAGAATCGTCGGGACGACAATCATCATGACGACAAGAATCAGCGGAACGAATGCGAGCAGATTCCTCCCCATATTTCGGCCCCCCCCCCGCTCGCGTTTATATCACCGATGATTGTCAAAATTCAAAATGAGTCATTACCCGGCGGTTTACCCACTTGACGAACGCCTTCTCGAAGAAACTTGAAAACCACGTCGCGCAGGTAGCGCTCCACTACATGTTTTACAATTTTGCCGCATTCACAAATCGCTGCGCGTCACTCCCGCGATGGCCGCTGGCGTCACAGACCATGTTTGGACAATTGAGGAAACCGCGGAGCTTCTGGATAATGGGACTGCAAAAAGGAATACAGCATGACAGGCACAATTCAGTGCGCGGAACACGGGGATCAACAAATGACATTCGTGTGTGAGCACCTAATCCGAGGGAAGGGGCTTGGATTCAATTTTTTCCCCGAACCAGACAACTCCCGGCCAGACGCGTGGTGCAATGATTGTGAGATTATCCGGGAAAGCGTTAATGGCTGGGATGAGGAATCAGAAGGGGTTGCTAAAATATCCCTGTTGTGCGGGGCCTGCTATGACCGAGCAAAAATGCTCAATTCCCCAAAATGAGTCACTACCCCTCCTCCGATACCCTTGCGTTTTGCCCGGTCTTATGCTATTGTGGTTTTGCGTTTGTTGCTCTTGTATAACCTTTGGATTCGATGGAAGGGGCTGCAACTAACCTTGCGGTCTTTTTTTTTGGCTGGAGGCACGGAGAAGCACAAATAGCTTGATGCAGTAAAAGGAACGTAAGTGAAAGAACAAGGAACAGTTAAGTGGTTTAACGCCAGCAAGGGCTTTGGATTCATCCAGCGTCAGTCTGGCGAGGACGTTTTTGTCCATTTCTCCTCGATTCAGGGAGATGGATACAAATCCCTCAATGACGGACAGGCTGTGGAATTCGAAGTTGCCTCCGGCCCCAAGGGCCTTCAGGCTGCTAACGTAACCGCCCTCTAGTCTGCCGGGAGCGGCCGCCTCGTGCGGTCGCTCCCTTTTTTTGTCTCCCCTGTTTTTGCTCCACGTCTTACCCTCCTCGGCCTAACCCCTTTCGTCGAATATTTCCAAAGACACGCATTGTCTTGCAAGGCGATTGGACGTAGCCCTCTGTACAGCAGTAAGGCGAGGGACCTGCTTTTCTTTCCGCGCCCGACTGATCTGCAATATCTCCCGCGCCGGGCAGCGTCTCGCCGGGCTTCCGCCCGCCAGTCACAGGGTACTCCCCTTGAAATTCTCATTACCAAGCGCGTATTTTTTAATCAGCAATCACGGCCCGGGAGGAGCCGCAAATATGAATCATTTCCAGTCCAGACGCGCCTTCGGACCATTCGCCGGCGGCATAGTACGCAACATGGCTGATGAAGCTGAAGCCGCGGCAGTAGCCAGAGCCACAGCGGAAGCCGAAGCCGCGCAGCGCATGCAGCACACATCCAAAATTCCGCCCGCCATCACCGAGCCTTCCGATCCCCATCTAGAATCCGATCCCGCTGAAGCCATCCCGACCCAACCTGCCGCAGCTCCCGCCGCCCAGCCGGCCCCTGCCGCAGCTTCCGCTGCAAGACCAGCCGCTGCCCCGCCGTCAACTCCTACAGCTTCGTCCGCTTCTGCCGAGCCAAGAAATTCACCTCCGCGCCGAACTGCGCACGCCCCTGCGCGCCCCAAGGTTTCTCTTGTTCCGCCCGACCCTCCCGCGACGCTGGCTTCTCCGCCCCACCGCATTTCCATCCGATACGTTGAGGAGCCCGGAGACGAAGGCGTCGTAGTCGAATACCAAAAGGCCGTGCAAGAGGACGAACAGGAGCAGGCAAGCGAGGAGCCCATCAGCAGAGTCCGCCCTTCCAGGTGGCGGCCGTCTCGCAAAACTCCGGCGCTGAAACGCCACGAGCGCAAATGTTCCATTTGCCGCCATCCCGAGCGCGAATCCATCGAAGACGACTTCATGGATTGGGGCAGCCCCGGCGAAATCTACTTTGACTATCGCCTGCCCAGCCGCAGCGCCGTTTATCGCCATGCGCACGCCTGCGGACTCTTTGCGCGCCGCAAGCACAATGTCCGCTTCGTACTCGAGCGCGTTCTGGATCAGGTGCATCGAGTGGACATGACGCCCATGGCCATCGTCCATGCCGTCAAGCTTTATGCCCGCATCACCGACGACGGCGAGTTGCTCGATTTGCACAGGCCGCTTCCGTCCACTCGCGCCGGAAATTCCGCCAAGTCGCAA
>Ga0265760_10000016_pt1 | contig 89697 bp, 83 predicted proteins | sample NZIome_2_FD_200831 | JGI IMG/M metagenome (GOLD analysis project Ga0265760, IMG submission 200831) | Metatranscriptome of rhizosphere microbial communities from Maridalen valley, Oslo, Norway - NZI1 (Metagenome Metatranscriptome) | ecosystem: Host-associated > Plants > Roots > Rhizosphere >...
GTCAGGGCGCCGTTGGTTTGCTCGTTAGCAAGCTGATCCTGGCTGACGACCTTAACAGCTGACGTATTAAGCGACGAATCCAACGGTTGTGTTAAGATTGCATGTTCGCTTTTTATTCGCTGCGAAGGTTATCATGTAGGCGCGAGTCCCGGCAAGCTCTGACTGCCATTTGGGCAGACTTCCGTTGAAATCGGGGAGGCGGTCTATATTCAAACGTCGATAGGTCAGACATTTGATTGGAGCAATTATGAATGAGCAAATTGAACTTGAAACAAACTGCATATTTGCGGTCTTCGCTGTGGAGAACGCGCGCGTAGAAATTCCTCCGGCTTTTGTGCTCCAGGATGGCACTCGGGTTTATTCAACTTCGCCGTTTTCTCTTGAGGCTTTTTGGCAGGAGTGGCTGGGTTCGGTGAGATTTAATAAAGTCCAGAATTGCAACCTATTTCTGGTGAGAACAATTCTCCCTATTGCCATCAACCCCGATGGGAGCCCAGTCTTTTTGGCAGGAGGTGAAAAGAAACTGCAACAGGACCTTACCGGTATTTTTACTATGTTACGAATAGTCGGTGCTATCGAATATGACGATCAGTTCGTCATCGGTGGGCGCATGGTCCAGGGAAATCCAAGTGTTCAGCACATTGGTGTTGGATATCCCTTCAAACATACTAAAGGGACCTTGCCTTGGAAGGTCAAGCAACCACACTTAGAAACTGCCGCTCAACTATATGAAAGCCATTGTAAACTTGCCGAAAAACACCCTCAGAATTATGGCTGGCGTTTCGGTAGAGGCTGTCAGCGCCTTAAGCGAGGCCTAGAGGAATATTACGGCGGCGACCGTTTGCATGCATTCGTACAAGCTGTCGATGCCGTCATCTTTCCACGAAAGCGTTCCACAACGCGCGACTTTCGCCACCGGTGCAGTCTTTTTGCAGGCCCGAAATCAGCGCAAAACAATCTTCAGACATTGTTAGCTGAAGTGTATGAAATGCGCTGTGATATAGAACACGTACATGATTGGGATCGCTCCCTGCAAAAGTATCCAGCGAATAAGCGCGAAAATATTGCACTGTGGCGTGTGAAGCAGATGGAAGAATTAGCAACTTCCCTGTATAGGAGAATATTGCTTCAACCTGCCTTGCATGCTGGACTCTGCGGAGATGATCTTGCGCTTGAATCTTTTTGGAAGCAACCAAGCGATGATATTCGTAGGGCATTCGGAGATTTCTGTGACATTACGGCCGTGCCATTTATAGAGCATTTCGATGCCTGGGACCGCGCCGCATTTCAAGATTGGCCGTCTGGATGGGCCGAAAATCATGCATAGAGCTCTTTGCTATTTATAAATCGTGGCGTCCTTCCATGGCTTTCGACATGGTGACTTCGTCTGCATATTCCAAATCCGAGCCCACGGGAATTCCCATGGCGATGCGCGAGACGCGCACGCCGAGCGGCTTAATCAGCTTCGACAAATAGACGGCAGTGGCTTCGCCCTCCGCGGTGGGGTTTGTGGCGATGATGATTTCCTCGACGCCGGTCTTCAGTCGCTCGATCAGGCTCTTGATGTGCAAATCCTGTGGGCCAATGCCCTGAAGCGGAGCTAGCACTCCGCCCAGCACGTGGTAAAGTCCGTGAAACTGCCGTGTGCGCTCAACCGCGGAAATATTCGGAGGGCCTTCCACCACGCAGATAATTTTTGGATTGCGCGTGGCGCTCGAACAGTAGAGGCATGGGTCGGTGTCAGTGATGTTATTGCAGATCGAGCATTCGTGGATATTTGTCCGCGCTTCCTGAATGGCTGACGCCAGCGCCAGCGCTTCTTCCTGCGGCACGCGCAGCAGATGGAACGCCAAACGTTGCGCGGTTTTTTGCCCCACGCCCGGCAGATGTTTCAGCTCTTCAATTAGGCGTTCGATGGGAGCGGCAAAATCAGGCATGCGTCAACTCAGCTTTCCAATTTGCGATTTTCATAATTACAGGGCAGGGAGGAGCTTTGCAGATAATTCTCAGAACATGCCCGGAATTTTCAGTCCGGGGATTCCGGTGGTAAGGTCCTTCATCTGCACCGCGAGCTGTTCATCCACGCGGCGCGTGGCGTCGTTCGCCGCGGCGCGAATCAATTCTTCCAGCATTTCGCGGTCGCGGCCCTCGAAAACTTCCGGCTCAATGCGCACTTCGGTGACTTGCTTCTGGCCATTCATCACCAGCGTCACCATGCCGCCGCCGGCGGAAGCTTCGACGCGAATCTCGTTCATCTGCTGTTCGAGGCGCTCTTGCACCTGACGAAACTGCGCCAGCATCTGCTGAAGGGCCTTCACTTCCATGATTCAATCCTCGCCACGGCGGCGCACGCTGGAAATCTGCCCGCCAAAACGGCTTAACATGTCGCGGACCTTCGGATCTTGTTCAAATTTTCGCCGCAGTTCGTGACTGCGCATCGCATTGCCTTGACTGGCTTCCAGTCTAACACACACTCGCACGCTCCTTGCCAACACCTGGGCTAGCAAGTTGCGCAACTTCTCCATCGGCTCGCGCGCCTGCAACATTTCAGAAACCATGCGGCGGTCAGCGGGGAAATACAGGCGCATCTCGCCGCCCTCGAGTTCCCATCGCGATGCCTGTTGCACCATGGACCACAAAAATTTTTGCTTTTCCAGCGCCGTCAGCAGCGCCGCTTGCTCCTCGGAAGAAATTCCGTCCATGACAGTTGCCGCCGTGGATTTCTCCGGCGAAGCCGATGTTGCCGCTGGTGAAGTGGGTGCTCCGGCGGGCGATGATGTTGTGGCGGCGATTTCCATTGTGGCCGCGGACGAAATCCTTTGCGGAGGCTCTTCCTCTGTTTCCGGCGCAACTGCCGCCACCGCCTGCATCGCGCCTACTGTCGATGTGACCGGCGCTGCAATCGGCGCATGGCTCGCAAATGCTGCATTTCGCGAACCAGCGTCGCCTGAGGTTGCACGCGCCGCAGGCGCGCCACGCAGTTCCGCCAACACTTCTTCGAGCGGAGCCATCCGCGCGGCGCTGACCATTTTCAGAAGGCCCAGTTCCAAATGCAGGCGCGGATCAGGCTTGCGTCGCAGGTCTTCATCCGTGGTCATCAAAATCTGAAAATAGCGCGTTAAGTCTTCTTCGCTGAATTGCCGCGCTTGTTCGGCCAGCCGAGGACGCTCATCGGGCGTCGCGGTAATCAATTCCGCGTCCGCGCCACAGACTCGCGCCACCAGCAGGTTGCGAAAATGGCGTATGGCTTCGCGGCAGAAGTGCTGCAAATTCTGTCCATCGGCAATCAGCCGGTGAACCAGGCCGAGCGCGCGCTCCGCCGAGCTTTGCTCCACGGCTGCCACCAGGTCGTCGAGCGTGTCTTCAGCGACCACGCCGAGCAACTCGCGCACCTGCGCGTCGCTGATTTGATTGCCGCAGTAAGCAATAGCTTGTTCCAGCAGGGAAAGCGCGTCACGCAAACTTCCCTCTGCCGCGCGAGCCAACACGGCCAGGGCTGCGGGATCGATCTCCAGTTTTTCTTCCGTGGCGATGTGTTCAAGCGCCGAGACAATTTCCGTGAACGACAGTGCGCGAAACTGAAAAAACTGCGCGCGCGATTTCAGCGTTTCGACAAGGTCTTCCGCCTGCGTGGTGGCCAGAATAAATACCACGTTTTCCGGCGGCTCTTCCAGCGTTTTCAGGAGCGCATTGGATGCTTCATCCGTCAGTTGGTGCGCCTCGTCGAGAATTACGACTTTGTATTTCGAAGCCGCCGCCGCGTAACGCACCATCTCGCGAAGTTCGCGAATCTGGTCAATGCCGCGATTCGATGCCGCGTCGATCTCGATTACGTCCAGGGAGTTTCCCGCGGTAATGCCGCGGCAGGAATCGCATTCGTTGCAGGGACCGGGAGTTTTTCCCTGCGTCACCGTGCAGTTCAATGCTTTCGCCAGAATGCGCGCGGCGGAAGTTTTCCCCACTCCGCGAATGCCGGAAAAAATATAGGCGTGCGCCACGCGGCCGGCGCGAATGGCGTTTTCCAGCGTCTGCGTGACGTGCTTCTGCCCCACCAACTCGCTGAAATTCCGCGGTCGCCATTTTCTCGCGATGACCTGATAGCTCATGGGATTGGGTGCAAGGTCACTTGGGTATTACGGGCATTATTTCGCGAATGAATCTCACTGCCGATGAGAGGAACTTCGGGTACTCCGCGGCACACGCGCTGATCCCATTACCGTTGCTCCCTTCCGGGCCTGGCGGGGTTCACGGGGACGCGTTGCACGAAGCCCGAAGTCCCACACATCGGCAGGAATTTCTCCCGCTGGCGCGAGTCTAACACACCGCTCGATTCTCATGAAATTTTCGCCGCGCCGATGCCAATTGCTGATCCAATTTGTGGTTGAAATCCTCACGCTTGAAAATCGCCGGGCGGAGCACCCCAACGAGAATCCCACGTATTCGTTGTTATGTGCGGTTTTCGCAACACAAGCGCGAGATGTTTGGCGGTCTGCGAGTGTATACCATATGCTGATGGCAGGGCGTCTGGTTCCTCCGCGCCCTACCCGCAGCGCCAGCGCGGTCCCACGTAACGGGCACATGGAGGCAACGAATGAAACGGTTTCTTTATTCTGGCGCAGTAGTGTTTCTCGTATCTATTTTTATTCCGCAAGCGCACGCGCAATACAATCAGGTTCCGCCGCCCGGTCAGGCCCCGGCGCAGTATACGCAGCCCGCGCCGCCCAGCCAATTAATGCAGGGCACACAGATGCACTTGGTCCTGCAGAACGGCCTCAGCACCAGCGTGGCGCGCGACGGCGATCCATTTGAAGCGGTAGTGTCCGATCCCGTATTTTTCGGCGGCCAGCTGGTGATGCCGGCGGGCGCGCGGGTCCGAGGGCAAGTCACCAACATCATCACGCCTCGGCATTTCGGACTCTTCCGAACTCAGGCTGCCATGACCATGATTTTCCGTTCCATGGAAGTCGACGGCCGGGAATTTCCCGTAAAGATGAGTATTTTGGCTATTTACCGGGATTCATCTACGGGCGGACGCACGCGCAAGGACGTAAATACCAAAGAAGGCGAAATGGTTCAGGAACGGCGCGACTGGAAAGGCACGGGCATTGGCATGGCCATCGGGACCGGCGGCGGTTCCGTGGTCGGCGTAATTTTCAGCAACGTGCTTCGCGGCACGGTGATTGGCGTCGTGGGCAGCGCGGCCTACGTGGCGCAAAAAAAGGGCAAGGATGTAGAATTACCCGCGCAGACATCGTTCCTGGTAAGGTTGGATTCGCCCGTGAATATGCCGATCACAACGGCGCAAGCTGTCGCGCCCGCATCCGTCGCTGGCGCACAATAACGCCGTCGAACTGTTCATCACAAACGCGGATCAATCCGACGAACCTGCGGCTTTCGCCTGAGCGGGCGAACGCCGCAGATAACGGTATAAACTCGTGCGGCCAATGCCCAGCAGCCGGGCAGCGCGCACGCGATTGCCGTTGCACACCTCGAGCACTTTCTGAATGTGAATTCGGCGTACTTCGGCCAGCGGAAGCGGACGCCAGGATTCGTCGCCGCCAAATGCCGCGGCCGGAGGATTCTGCATATGCTCCGGCAGGTCGCTTACGTGGATAAATTCTCCCGATGCGGTGATGGCCGCGCTGGAGATCACATTCTCCAGTTCGCGTACGTTGCCGCGCCAGTCGTGCGATAGCAGGACCATTTGCGCCCGCCGCGTCAGGCCGCGAAAGTGTTTGTTATACGCCTCGCCGTATTTCTTAAGAAAATGCCGTACAAGAATCGGGATGTCTCCGGCGCGCTCGGCCAGGCCGGGAACGCGAATTTCCATTGAGCTGAGGCGATAGTAAAGATCTTCCCGGAAGCGCCCGGCGGCGACTTCATTGCGCAAATTCCGATTGGTGGCGGCAATCAGGCGAACGTTTACCCGGCGCGTTTCCTGCGAGCCTACCCGTTGGATTTCGCGATTTTGAATCACGCGCAGCAGCTTGGCCTGCATTCCCACGGACATTTCGGCCACTTCGTCCAGGAATACGGTGCCGCCGTCGGCATACTCAAATAGGCCCGCGCGCGTATCAATCGCTCCGGTGAACGCACCGCGAACATGCCCAAAAAGCTGGCTTTCCACCAGCGTATCCACCAGCGCCGAGCAGTTGCAGACGGCGATGCGTGCGCCGGAAACAGGGCTCATCTGGTGAATGGCGCGGGCGATCAACTCCTTGCCGGATCCTGTGGGCCCACTCACCAGGACATTCGTGTAATGCTTGGCCACTTTGCGGGCCAGATCGAACACCTCCAGCATGGCCGGACTTTTTCCGAAGATACCGTGGAATTCCAGATGGGGAAGAAGCTGTTCTTCGAGATCGTGTATATGCGTGCGCACCGTGAATAGCTGGGCGAGCTCGTCGAGCGATTTGATCAGGCGGCTGAAATCCACGGGTTTGGCCAGATAATCGTAGGCCCCACACTTCACCGCGTCTACGGCCGATTCGGGTGCGTAGTAGCCGGTGATCAGCAGCACGTACAAGCCGGGGTCAACGGCCATTGCTTTTTGCAGAAACGCCAAGCCGTCCAAATCCGGCATTTTTACGTCCACCACGGCGGCGCGCCAGGCCCCCCCTCCAACGGCTTCCAGCGCTCGAGTAGGATCGGTCATACCGGTAACGGGAAAGCCGGCATGGTCCAGGCGGTTGGTAAGAACTTCCACGGTTTCCGGGTCATCGTCGAGGACAACAAGCGGAAGATTCTTGCGATATGCCGGAACCATCGGCAGCGGAGCTTCAGCGGGCATGGGCATGGCGCAGCAGTATCTGCACGGATTATGCCAAGGTGGACCATTCGCCGCTAACGGGTCGTATGAAATTCGCGCTTCGAATTGGCGAGAGCGCCCGCCCCTAATGCGTGTGCCATCAATGAATTTGCGAAGCTTGGTTGGTCAAAAGGATATGCGGAGCCGAATGCGACCATCGACGAACCAAAACTGCCCTTCGTCGAGGCGTTCCAATTTGGAAATGAAATGGGGATTGGGCGCTCCATTTCGGAGCCATCATCGGCTGCCTTAACGTCCCAACTGCGTCATCTGCACCTGAAAAAAGCTTTTGGGTACATCGCCCTTGCTTGTCTGTCCATGCGCCGAAGCGGTCGCCTTAGTGAATGATCAGGCTGGCGCAATCGTTGCTGGCGAAACTATCCATGGCCGCAACGGAGTCGTGGCATCCGCCGTGCCGAGGCCGCAACTGGTCGAGAATCATCTCGCGAAATCCCGCCGGGTCCGGCGATGAAACGGACTCTACCATGTAGGCGACGGGAAAGCTGGGGTTGCAGGAATAATTGTCCAGGGCCCGCGCAAAGATCATGGCGCCGGGACGCAGCGGCGTTCGCACGCACACACGCCGTGTGCCTCTTTCCAGCCATTCCAGGGTGCTCTTCTCGACAAAAAAGTTTTGCGCCACGTCCCAGCCGGAAATTTCAATCCAGCAGGCGATCGGCATGCCGTCATGCATGAACATCATGTCCGTGCTCCCCTAGGCGGCTTATTGCAGGGAACGGGCCATACGGCCTGAGTATTTGTCCTTTAGAAAGGACAACTTGCAGACGGCGCCGTGCGCCGGACAAAGTGCGGCCATGCAATTCAACACACTTGTGCGCGTCTGAACCAGAGCGAACCGCAGACGAAATAGGACCGGAATCTTCTTGGGGCGCTTGGCTGGGTTAGGAAGCAAGGATGGATTTGAGATCGGAATAGAGGAGACGGTGAAACAAATGTTCGCCGGCCTCGCGCAAAACGGAGTTTCGGCGCGCCACAACGATCAGAGGAGTGTGGCTGTCCAAAAGCGAACGCAGTAAGGATTTCGTCAACCCCTGATTCTAGGCAACAACCGGTGCCCGCTCCATCGCACTAGCGCATATTAAAACCACGGTAGCAATCGATAGGCTCGGCCATAGACCTGAAGTGCCAACGAGCACGAATTGCATGGGTGGAAAGACAGATGCGAGCAGCAGCCATCTTATATCTACCCATCCATTCATCTGAGTGAAACCCCAATTTGCAAATGTTGTGGCTGTGCTGAGTAAGATGGGCCCAAAAAAATACAGCCCATCAATATCCAGAGGCCCTGGCGACCTTTGGGGTGAAGCCATCGACGAACCGCGAGGCAGACTAAGAACCCAAACATGGCCATAAGATTTGCGACCACCAGATTCGTCTTGGCACGTTCGAGGGCGAAGACTAGAATGACTGGAACCCAGAACGATACCGCACCCCCAATAGCCCAGGTAAGATGGCTGATCATAGTCGCTCGAAGATCCGGACGGATTTGAGATCGGCGTAAAGGAGGCGGTGAAACAAATGTTCGCCGGCCTCGCGGCGGACGGAAAGGCGTCCGGCGCGATAGGCGCGCGATTTCAGCCCGCGCTGGACGGATTCGCAGATGGCCACGTCCTCGTCCTGCACGCGCTCGCTCACCTGAATGCTTTCCGCGTTGAAGTTGCGGGCAGCAGAATCGCCATTCGCAAAGTAAAAATCAAAAATCACTTCACATCTGTCCGGCGACCCCGCGGGCAGTACCAGGTTGGTATCCATCACGCCTTCATACCAATTGATCATGAAATTGGGATACTGCCAGAGATAATAGGCGCGGTCGCCTTGGCGCGTGGCCGCAGCGGCAACATCGGAATCGCCGCGCGCGTGCATCGGAGCAACTTGCGCGCAGCAGCGCTCGGCATTCTCGATAGTGTAGTCCGCGTAGTCAATCACGCTATTCAATCCCTTGTGCAGATGCGGGACGTGGTAGCCGCCGTCGAGGTAATTGTCCACGCAAACTTTCCAGTTGCAGTTCAGCGTATAGCTGCGGCGTTCGGCGAATTGCAGCGCTCCGATATTTAGCGGCGCCACCCATTCGGCAATTTTGCCCAGGAATTCCCGCAGCGGCGCAGCTTGCGAATCCAGATTCACGAAAACGAAGCGCTCCCAGGTATCAACCTTTACGGGCATAAGTCCGTGCTCCGCGCGGTCAAAGTTGCGAACACCCTCAAAATCCGTCATGCCCTTCAACCCGCCATCCAGACCGTATGTCCAGCCGTGATACGGACAGCGCAGTTGCTGCGCGCAGCCTTCCGGCTCGGTCATCACTGCGGCGGCATGGTGGCGGCAAACGTTGAAAAAAGCGCGAAGCTGATTATCGGCGCCGCGAACGACTACGACGGGCTCGCCTCCGACCATACTGGTGATGTATTGGCCAGCGTCACGCACCTGCTCTGCGCGTCCCACGAATTGCCAAGTACGCACAAACACGGCCTGGCGCTCCAGTTCGGCGATACGCTCGTCCGTATACCATTCCGCGGGAATCGTGCTGGCCTCCGCCAGCGCCGCGTGCGGATTGTACATAGCCAGAATTTCGCTGGGTGTAGGCGGCGTCATCTCCATCTCGCAGCGCCGATTCTACTCCGAATCGGCAGTACGGCGCGATGGTTGCAATGTGGCGTCGGCATCGCGCGTTCCCCCAGCGCATCCAATAGACACGCCGAGCCGTTTGGGGACGCCCCGCGCTTGGCCATACAATTGATAATTCAAATCGCGGCTGCTTTTCGCCGCGCGGACCGCCCGGGAGGAATTTCATGGCTACCACGGAAGTTACAACTGCTCGAGGAGAATTCTGTAACGAAGCGCTGACGGATTTTTCGAAATCTGAAAATCGCGCGGCGATGGAAAAAGCGCTGCGCGATGTTACGGGCACGCTTGGACGCGAATATCCCATCCTGATTGGCGGCGAGAAAGTTTTCACGGACGAGAAGATCAGGTCCATCAATCCGGCGCGCCCCGGGCAAGTAGTGGGAATTTTCCAGAACGGCACGGTGGAAATTGCCAAGCGCGCGGTGGATACGGCGCACGCCGCTTTCGAACGCTGGAAGCGCGTCCCTGCTGAGGAGCGGATTGCATGCCTCTTTCGCGTGGCGGATATTCTCCGTCAACGCCGCTTTGACCTGAATGCACTGCTGGTGTATGAAATCGGCAAGACCTGGATTGAAGCAGACGCCGACATCGCCGAGCTGATTGATTTCACCGAATTTTATGCGCACGAAATGAGGCGGCTGGCCGGGCCGCGGAAGCTGATTCCCGTGCGAGGCGAGAAGAATTTCCTGGTCTACATTCCCCTGGGCGTGGGCATCGTGATTCCGCCGTGGAATTTTGCTGCAGCCATTATGGGAGGCATGACGCTGGCCGCCGTCGTCACCGGCAATACGGTTGTGCTGAAGCCCTCGAGCGATTCGCCGACTATCGCAGCGGAATTCGTCAATATTCTCTATGAAGCCGGCATTCCGAAAGACGTCGTGAATTTTTTCACTGGCCCGGGACGCACGGCTGGGGAAGCCATGGTGACCAACGCCAAGACGCGCTTCATCGCCTTCACCGGATCGAAGGAGGCCGGTCTGCGCATCGGCGAACTGGCCGCCAAAAATCAGCCGGGACAAATCTGGATCAAGCGCACAGTGCTCGAAATGGGTGGCAAGGACGCGATTATCGTGGACGACGACACCGATATTGACGCCGCCGCCGAAGGCGTGGCGCAGGCCGCGTTCGGATATCAGGGGCAGAAATGCTCGGCGTGCTCGCGCGCCATCGTTTCGGAAAAAGTCTACGACAAATTTTTGGAGAAACTGATTCCGCGCGTCGAGTCCATGCGCGTGGGTCCTCCCGAGAATCCGGAAAACTTCATGGGCCCGGTGATCAACAAGTCAGCCATGAAATCTATTCAGCAATATATCGAGGTGGGAAAGAAAGAAGGCCGGCTGGTGGCCGGAGGCGACGCGTTGCCGGGCGAAGGTTACTTCCTGCGGCCCACGGTGATTGCCGACGTGGCGCCCACGGCGCGCGTGGCGCAGGAGGAAATTTTCGGTCCCGTGCTCGCCGTGATCAAGGCGCGCAATTTTGACCACGCGCTGGAAATTGCCAACGGCACCGAATTCGGTCTCACCGGCGCGGTCTATACCAACGATCCCGCGAAACTCGAAAAGGCCTCCGAGGAATTTCATGTCGGCAATTTGTATCTGAATCGCAAATGCACCGGTGCGCTGGTCGGCGCGCATCCCTTTGGCGGGTTCAATATGTCCGGCACGGATTCCAAAGCCGGCGGCCAGGATTATTTGCTGCTTTTCCTCCAGGCCAAATCGGTTGCGGAGAAAATCCGGGTGACGTAGGGAGTTCCCCAGTGCAGGCGACGCGCAGAAGATTCAGCGGTTGGCTGCTGAAAGGCGGCCTCGCGGGCTTGGTCGGCTACGTTGGATGGAAGCTCCTGGGGACTGGCCAAAAGAAAGAAATACCGGAGCCGCCGGATTTGACAGTGATTGCCGCGGCGTCGAACGAATTACAGCCGAACAGCGCAAAGAATTTCACGTTCGGCCCGCACGGTGCGCTTCTGATTCGCCTGGACGACGGCGAATATCGCGCGCTCACCTCCGTCTGCACGCACATGGGCTGCAATGTGCGCTACCTTCCGTCGGTGCAACAGATATGGTGCCCCTGCCACAAGGGCATCTATAACGTGAATGGCGGAGTCGTCAGCGGCCCGCCGCCCCGCCCCCTCAAGCGTTATCTGGTGGATATTTCCAATGGAGAAGTTCTAGTTTCCAATCGTTCCTAAATTTTCCGTCCGCTTGGGCACCAATTGCCATGCTATGTCGGTTGAATGGTTTTCCAGTCGAGTTTTACAATTTTCTGTTTAGCTTCGTGCTGGGAGGGGAGATCAGGCGCGGGGAACCCAAGGCGACAGCACATTAGACCAATGGGAGAGGCCGCACGAACTATCGAAATCCTTTCAAGTGCCCAATGGCCAGTTCGATTTGAATTTCAGTCACTACTAGCTACTCGATGGATTTCATTCGAGGCCGAAGATGGAGAGGTGGTGACCATCGGGATCATCGAAATTGGCAGCCCAATTGGTTCCTGTGACTACGCGAGGTTCGCGCGTGAACCGTATGGCGCGGCTTTCCAATGCCTGGTGCGCTTCGCGTACGCTTTCCACGGAGAAGACAAGCTCAACAGCACCAGGGGCGGATCCCAAGGCCTTGGCGAGAGGCTCGCTCAAGCAGAGGGTAACACCCCCGGCGTTGAGAAAAGCGAAGCCCTCGGACTGGAAATTGAGCGTGAGGCCCAGTTCATCGCGGTAGAAAGAAATCGAGCGGCCCAGGCTTTGTACGCCCAGCATTACCACACCGATCGTGGAAATCTTGAGTTGGTGGGGATCCATATCTTCCTTCCCAGAGCCCGGCTGTGAGCGGAGGGATTTCACCGGAATTTGGCATCCCGGACCACTACATTATACATCCCCACGGTGCCTGCAATCGCAATCCTGCAGTCCAGAGGCCGGTGTGAACCCCGGCTCAAGCGCCGAATGGGTTTGTCTTTGGGTTCATTTCATAGGCGGAGTCTCATAACATGCCCTGTCTCTCGCCAAAATGCCATCCGTCTCAAAAGGTGGCCCAAATCACCGCTTAAAAACTCATCGGGCCAGGACTAACAGGCTATATCCACCCAGCACACGGACTGCCAAATCCTGGTTCAGCGCGAACCAAAGCTTCCTCGGCAGGATTGCCAGCTTCGTGGCGACTTCATTAGCCATTTCGATGCATCGTGGCGTATAGCAGTAGTCGATCACGTCATAACCCGTGTCTTTCAGCGTTTCGAGCGCTGTTTCCTTGGTGAAATAATGAAGGTGCCTGTAGAGTTCCCGCCGATTCAGCAGGCCTCGCTGCCGGACCAACGCCTGCACGCTTAAATCCAGAGGGAAGTGAAAGATCTTCAAGTCGCTCTTCGGACGGATTCCGCCGAGAAACCCGAGATAATCTTCCACGTGCTCGATGACGTCAAGCACCAGGAGCAGGTCGAAATACGAGTCGTCTTCCCGGCTGATATCCGCCAATTTAAATTGAAGGCTTTTATTTGCCTTGCCCTCGCACATTGCCAGAGCTTGCGGGGAGATGTCGTAACCCCAGAAACGGCACGTCCCGCCCATTCGTTCTTGGAGTAATTTAAGAACTTCCCCCGCGCCGCATCCCACCTCGCAGATAGTCTTCGGCTGCAGACGATTCTTTCGTAACATTTGCAGAATGTGCGTAACCTTGAAAGGCGATTCATACGCGTGCCATAGGGGATTGATCGCCAGATAGCGACCATCCGTGTAGACGCTGCTGTCGAGAACCTTCTCGGAAATATTTTCCATCGGCACCCTTCGAGGGCGGTGGCTTTTCCACACCAAGGCACGCCGCAAGTCGTTCCGTTTTCTGCCCGCGAGATATGATCCACACGGCTATACAAACAACGAGGAGACAGCTTGCCATCATATTCTTTATGACCTTATATTACCAGAAAAAATACGGTTCTAACACGCATTATAGGGGTTAGACCGCATGATTATACTAAGTATGCTAAGTGATTAGTAAGGTCATACAACTGCCGTTAGGCATCTGCCTGCCCGCTGCTCCCTCGGGAGTTATCAGGATTTGGCGGGCACGGAGTCTTCGGCGATTTGGTAGGCGTAGTAATACTGGCCGTAAGAGGCGTCTTCCGCGGCGCTGTTGAGGACGACGCCCAGAAGGTTTTTGCCCTGAAATTCGTCGCAGCCGCGGCGCGAGACTTCCAAAGCGGTGGAACCGGCCTTGACGACGAAAATCACTCCGTCGCACAGTCCGGAGAGCACGGCGGCATCGGAAACGGAAAGAACCGGCGGCGAATCCAGAATAATCCAGTGAAAAAGAGGAGTAAGTTGGCGCAGCAACTCGCGCAGCCGCGCACCGGCGACCAGTTCCGAGGCGTCGGCAGCGGGAGCTCCGCCGGGAATCAGGAAAAGGTTTTCAACCCGGCCGCGCTGAATGATGGAAAGCGGATTTTCCGGATTGCCGCGCAGGAAATCGGCGAGGCCGGGCGAGCTCGGAGCGCCCAACAGCACGTGCTGGCGCGGGCGGCGCAGGTCGGTATCAATCAGCAGCACGCGTTCGTCGCCTTGCTGCGCCAGAGCTTGCGCTAGATTGCCGGAAATGAACGTCTTGCCTTCGCCGGGAACCGCACTGGTAACGAGCACGGTGCGAAGATGGCGGTTGGACTGAATCTGGCGCAGCCGCGCGCGCAACGTGCGAAACTGCTCGGCGTTAAGAGTTGAACTGGCCACTCCCTCGGCGAAAACACACATCGCCGGATTGAGCGTCCATCCCGGCGCGGAGCAGTTCGCCAGCAGGTCGCCCAGGCGGAGCATGTCATCGGCAGCAAGTGCAGATTGCGAATGGAAGCGCCCGCCGTTATCAGGCGCACGTCTGGCAGCGCCTGTGCTATCACCGGGGACGGGTGGCTCATGCGGCAAAACCACGGGTGCATCTACCGGCCCGTGCATGCCGGCGGCTTTTTCGCGCTCGGCCTTCTTCAAGGCATCGTGTATGCGGCTCATGACTTGCCTCCGCCGGCTTCCTTGGCGCGAACTTCATCCCGCAAGCGATCGAGCAATTGAGTGAGCAGCGAATCGCTGGCCGAAGGGTGCGCAGGCTCGGCGAAGGAGCGCGGCGCGACGGTCGGCTCGACGCGGTCAAATTGATATTCGTGTGCGGCTTCGTCCACGTGAACGGCAAGAACCGGCCGTTGATTTTCAACGTAGGCGGTGATCAGAGCGTGTTCACAGATCAGGTTCGCGACGCGCGGAATTCCGCGGGAGTGACGATGCACCGCGTCCATCGCTTCGGACGAGAACACAGGGTCGCCCGTTGCGCCCGCGATGCGCAGTCTTTCCAGGATATAACCGTGCATCTCCTCGCAAGTAAGCGGAGTGGTCTTCAGGCGCAAAGTGATGCGCTGCAAAAGTTGCCGCAGCTGAGGATGCCGGAGCTTCTCATCCAGCTCAGGCTGGCCCGACAGCACGATCTGCAAAAGTTTTTCGCGCGATGTTTCCAGATTGGTGAGCAGACGAATTTCCTCGAGCACTTCAAAAGATAAATTTTGCGCTTCGTCCACGATGATGACAGCGGTCTGGCCGTCCCGGTACCGCTCGAGGAGCCATTGGTTCAGCCGCAGGATGGACTGGCTTTTCTGTTGCGAGTCGCAGGGAATCTCAAAATCGTTGAGGATGAAGTCGAAAAGCTGGCTGCTATTGATCTGCGTATTAAAAATAAAGGCGGTGGCCACGCGGCGTTCGCGGAGCCAGTCGAGAAGCCGATTGAGGAGCGTTGTCTTGCCGGTGCCGACTTCGCCGGTGAGAAGCAGAAAGCCCTTGCGGGCTTCGATGCCATAGGTCAGCCCCGCCAGCGCCGACTGCATCGCGGCAGTGGGGAAAATATAGCGCGGATCGGGATTAACGTTGAACGGGTTTTCGCGCAGGCCAAAGAAATTCTTGTACATGGCTTAGGCCTTTATTCCCGAAGTTCGCCCGGCAACAGACGCTCGAGAGCTCCCCGGATTGGGCACGAAATTGGAAACCAACGCCAAAACGGGCACTTGGAGCAGAACCTCGACGTCGCGCTCAGTGTTCAGCGAAGTGTCGCGCTGCACTTGCAACAAGAGCAGACCAAAGGCCAGCACAATCCCGCCGCCGAATCCGCCCATGGTAAAGAGCGAGCGCTTGGGGAAATCGGGCTTGCGCGGCAAACCGGCGGGGTCCAGCACCTTGAACTGCTCGCCGCCCTGACCCTGTTGCAATTCCGCTGACATGGCCGAATCCTGGCGCTTTTTTAGAAGGTCGTTGTAAGCGTCCAGCGCAGCCTGATAGTTTTGGGTAACTTCCTTGAAATCCTGAGCCACCATTGGGCTGGCCTGCACGCGCGATTCCTGCACGCGAATCTGCGATTGGACGTCCTCCTGCTGCTTTTTAGCGGCGGCTACAGCCAGATCATCGCGACGAACCTGTGCCCGCAATTGCTGAATCTGTGGAGGCTCGGATTTCGACGGTGGCGCCGCGGCGGATTCAGCGGCTGAGTTGCCCCCCGCCTCTGCGGAGGCCTGCTTTCGCTGGAGTTGCGCGATATCGTTCTTCAGCCGCACAACGTCGGGATACGAATCGGTGTATTGAGACTGCAACACGGCGAGCCGATCCTGAAGGCTTTTCAGCTCTTTTTCGGCCGAAACGGGATCATTTTCGCGGCCCGAACTCTTCCAGGCCGCCAGTTGTTGCGTCAGGAGAGATTCAGAAAAGGCTTTGTCCTCTTCCGCTCGGCTATAAGCCTCCGAAGCGGACTGGAGCTGCGTGTTCAATCCCATCAGGAGACTGAGATTGGCCTGCTCCTCGTCGGGGAGGGAGCCTGCGTTGTGGCGTTGAAGGTCCGTCATCTGAGCATTTTGTGCGTCGAGATTAGCCTTCGCGGTGGCAAGCTGCTGAGTCAGAAATTCCGTGGTCTCGCGGCCCTGACTTTCCTGATGGGAGAGGTCCTGCTCCATGAACATCGATGTCAGGCTGCTGCATATCTGCTGGGCGAGGTGCGGGTCATCGAACGTGACGGTGACGATGAAACCCGGGAGCGTTCGTTCGTCCGTGCCGGGCATGGCGGGCAACGCAGCCACGTCGACGGCGCTATGCAAGCGGTCCACCAGTTCGGGCATGGGCACACTGTGAATCTCGGCGGGGAAGAGATTCAATTGCTGAATCACCGCGGCGAGGCGCGTCCGGCTGGTTAGCTGCTCGCGCAACGATGCCAGCCGCGCATTCACGTCATCGGCGGCAGCGCCTTCCTTCAAATAGCTGATTGCGGCGGGCTGCTGCACCAGCACGGTAGTCTGCGACTTATATCGCTTCGGCAAAGTGGAAGCCAGTGCCAATCCCACCACCGCGCCCAATACAGCGCCCAACGCGATAAACCACCAGCGCCGGCGAAGTACCGCGATGAAATCCTGAATGCTTAATTCTTTTTGCGCCATCGTGAATGTTGCCCTCAGCCTGCGTTCTTATTGCAAACGAATCGGGTCGGCATGCCAGCCGAACGTAATGAAAATCTGCTGCCGCAGAAGGACACCCTGGCAACCGGGCGTCGTGCAAGCGGGAACAGAGGAATTCTGGTTCTGATAAGTATAGCCAACACTGAATGCCGCATTACGGCCTAAATTGCGGATCAACTGCGCCGTAGCGAAATAAGTTTGATAAGACGGAAGCACCGGCAGACCCGGCTCGGCTTCCGAAATGGCGCGGTTCCAGGCGTACCCACCACCCACAGTTGCCAGCCAGAAGCGCGAGAGATGGCGGCCCACGCTTCCCGACACTTGATCGGCTTCCGCGCCTGTCAACAGTCCACTCCCGGCGCTGATTCCATGAATATACGAGATGCCGAGATTGGTCTTCGCGCCTTGCCATGCAAGTGTCGCCGAAGCTCCCACGGATACGCGCGAGGAATTGGTGGAACTGAAACCTTGAAACGTATCCACTTCCGGCCCCGCCGCGGCCTGAAACGCCAACTTGCCGGTAATGGTTCGGCTATAGGCCATTTGCACGAGATTATCGTTAATGGATTCGGAAAGCCCGGGGAATCGCAGTGCCTGATACCGATAGAGAACGGCTACCGTGTTGCGCGCCGTAATGCGGTAATTGTAACCGCCCACAAAAAAGAAATTCCAATTGTTGATGAAGCCGGAGTCCTGAAAATTCAGCAGGCCATAGCCCCCGGCAAAGGTCAATGAAGAACGCGCGCTGGTTTGATAATCGTATTGCGTGGCCACGGTGTTGCTGATGCGCGTGCCCCGACCGGTAAGAATGCTCTGATTGGGAAGAAACGCTTGCTCCAACACAGAAAAACTGGCGCCCAATTCGCCGCCCAGGCCCAAAGCTCCGATATCTTCGCCACCCACGAAACCGAAAGGAGATTCAGGCAGGTAAGAAAATTGGTCCGCAAACAACAGCCGCGATCGCGACCAGCGGAACAACTGCGAAGCGCCCAATTCCTGCACGGTGGAATCCAGCGCGCCGCCTTCGGGTGAAAAGGACCGCCCGCCATAATAGTTAATGTAGGAACGGGAACGCGCGGATTCGCGATCCAACGTCAATCCGCCGAGAAGGTACGTCACGCTGGCGAGGCCGTTCTCATTTCCGCCAAGCTGGCTCAGCCCGTTGGTATCCACCACTTCGTTTACGGCAACGCTGGGCACCAGGTAATTTCTTGCCCAGGGATACTCTCCGATGGACTGATCCTGGACACCAGCCAGCGGGCGATAAACATCCATCGGCTGTTGGTCGCCTATCGGATGGCTTCCCGGATTTTGGGCATCGGAGTTGGATGGATTCTCCTGGGAATTTGAAACTTCCGGCGGCAGAGGCTGGTCTCGCTGCGTAGATGAGCCGGCTGGCTGGTCAGTGGTGGGCACCTGTGTCGAGCCGGGCGCCGTGGAATTCTGCGTGTCGGGCGGTGGTGCATCCTGTGCGCGTGCTGTAGCCACGCACAAACACCACGCCAGCAATCCCACACACAACCGCACTGCATTTTTGTTGGACATAGTGCGGCCCGTTAGGGAACTACGACGGTATCTCCGCCCTGCAAGACCACGTCCTCTTCGGGATGGTTGCCGTCCACGACCTGCTTGTAATTGAAGTGAATCTTGGTCTCGTTGCCCTCCTGGCGCCGCAGAACGTAGATTTTTTTCACGTTGGCAAACTGGGAGAAGCCGCCGGCGCTGGAGAGCGCCTGCAGCACGGTCATCTGCGGCAACAGCGGATAAGCGCCCGCGCGCATCACCTGGCCCATGATGTAGACGCGTTGGCTGTTCATTTCCGTCACGATAATGGTCACTTGGGGATCGGTGATAAATTTCGCCAGCGCCTGGGTAATATTGCTGGATAGTTCCATCGGCGTAAGGCCGCCCGCCTGCATGTCATTGAGCAAGGGCAGCGAAATCTTTCCATCAGGCCGCACGGGAACTGTCCGGGAAATGTTCGGTTCTTTCCAGATATCAATATTGAGCACGTCCAGCGGGCCAATTCGGTAGCTTGCGTCGCTCGGTGGAGCTCCATGGCTTTGTGCGGCGCTGGATGGCGCGGGTTTTTGCGACGCCGGCGTATGCCGGGCCACGGCAAGTGTGACGAAGCAAATCGCCACAAAAATGACGAACGCTTTACGGCGAATAATCATGTTTTCTCCGTACCGCATAAATTGGTCTGGAAAGGGGAAGGGGTGTTGTCCCCCAGATAGGTCTATTCTACAACATCCCCGCCGATCCCTGCCGCCATTTATGGATTGGGTTGCTTGGCGAAAAACTCCTGCTGGGCTTTGTCCATTTCTTCACTCGTCAAGTTGCGGACGCGCGTCGCAATGGCCCAACGATAGCCGAAAGGATCCATCACCTGTCCATAGCGGTCCCCCCAGAACATGTCCGTCATGGGCATCACCGGCTTGGCTCCCGCGTCAACAGCGCGCTGGAAAGCCGCGTCGGCGTCTTCGACATAAATATGGAGAGACATGCTGCTTCCGCCGCCGGATGAAAGCGGTGAAAGCGAGCCCCATTCCGGGAACTCATCGGCAAGCATGATGGCGCTGTCGCCCACTCGAATTTCAGCATGCATGATTTTACCGTCGGGTCCTTTAGCCGCGCCCAGCACGGTGGCGCCGAAAGCGTTCTTGTAAAATTCCAGCGCCTTGGGGGCATCGCGGACAACCATTGATGGAGTCACCGTGCGCATTCCTTCGGGAACTGCTTTCACTTTTTCCGGCATGTTCGTCGCTCCTTTGGTATTCGGCGCATCGCGCCGAAAAATTGCGATTTTGTCATTGACTGTCGGATTGGCTTGACGCTCGAAGCGCCGCTTACCGGGACATTGCGCCCCGCACTTCGTCCGCTCGAGCGAATTTACAAGCCGGCCAGCAGGTGCCCTAGCTTATCGCGTTTGGTGCGGAGGTATCGTTGGGAAATGCGGCTGACGCGCGGCTGGCAGGGAACGCGCTCCACCACGCGGATTCCCGCAAGCTCGAGTTGGCTGACTTTGTCGGGATTGTTGGAAAGAAGCCGGACCCGGCGGACGCCCAGTTTTTTCAGCACTGCGGCGGAAAAGCCGTAGTCGCGCGAATCGGCGGCAAATCCCAGCTCACGATTCGCTTCCACGGTGTCCATTCCGCCGTCCTGCAGCTCGTATGCGCGAAGCTTGTTCATCAATCCGATTCCGCGGCCTTCCTGCGGAAGATAGAGCAGAATGCCGGCCGGCGCTTTCTGAATCCGGCGCAGCGAGTATTCCAGTTGCGCTCGGCAATCGCAGCGCTCCGACGCCAGCACGTCGCCGGTGAGGCATTGGGAATGAATGCGCACCAACGGCGCTGCACGCTTGATGTCGCCGTGAACTAGCGCCACGGCTTCTTCGGTCGGTCCATGGCCCTGCATGCCCAGCACAGCAAAAGGACCAAATCGCGTCGGCAGCTTGGCGCGCGCAACGATTCTCACCCCGTCGCGCGTAACAACCCGCGCCGCACCACTTTTTTTCTTTCCCCTTCTCTCCGTCATGTCAGTCACTGGAATCCCGCATTATATCAGCCCGCGCGCAGGTAAATGCCAGGGGGGGCTGCTGCGGATGCGAAAATAATGTGCGCACATCACGGTGGGGTGTACAATGCGGGCAAATCGGAAATCCTGAGTAAGCATTTGACCCTGGGGCAGTCCTTCAAGATCACAGCCGCCAAGTGCGGCGAGGAGACGAACATGAACAAATTGAGCTTAGTGACGAAAGCGTGTGTTATTTTTCTATTGTGCGCCGCAGCGGCGATTGCCCTAGCTGCGCAGACAACGCCGGCGGCGCCGCCTACAACGACGTTTACCACGCTTTACAATTTCTGTGCGCAAAGCGGTTGCACGGACGGCGCCAACCCCGCAGCGGGGCTGATTCAAGGGGCCAATGGGACATTCTACGGGACAACCTACGAAGGCGGAGCCGACAACGATGGCACCGTCTTCAGCATCACCCCAGGCGGCACGCTGACCAGGTTGCACAGCTTCGACTTAGCGGACGGCTTCTCCCCCGGAGCGGGGCTGATGCAAGGGACCAATGGGCAGTTCTACGGGACGACGGCGAGAGGGGGGTAGCGACGTTTGTAACCATGGCTGTGGCACGGTCTTCAGCATCACGGCGGGGGGCGTGCTGACCAAGCTGCACATCTTCGACGGGACGGACGGCTTCTCCCCCGAAGCGGGGCTGATTCAAGGCACCGATGGAAAATTCTACGGGACAACGTATTACGGTGGGGCTAACGGCGTTTGTGACCATGGCTGTGGCACGGTCTTCAGCATCACGGCAGGGGGCGTGCTGACCACGCTGCACAGCTTTGACTTCACGGACGGCGCCGGTCCCTTCGCAGGGCTGATTCAAGGGACCAATGGGAAATTCTACGGGACAACGCAAAACGGCGGGGCCAGCGGCAACTGTACCAATGGCTGCGGCACGGTCTTCAGCATCACCGCAGACGGCACGCTGACGACGCTGCACAGCTTCGACGGCACGGACGGCTCCTACCCGTACGCGGGGCTGATTCAAGGGACCAATGGGAAATTCTACGGGACAGCCTACGAAGGCGGAGCCAACGGCGATGGCACCGTCTTCAGCATCACCGCAGGCGGCACGCTGACGACGCTGCACAGCTTCGACGGCGCGGATGGTCAATATCCCTACGCGGGGTTGATCCAGGGCACCGATGGGGAATTCTACGGGACAACGCAGCTTGGCGGGGCCAGCGGCAACTGTACCGATGGCTGCGGCACGGTCTTCACCGTTACCGCAGGCGGCACGCTGGCAACGCTGCACAGCTTTGACTTCACGGACGGCGCTGAATCCACAGCGGGGCTGGTTCAAGGGACCAATGGAACATTCTACGGGACAGCCTACGAAGGCGGAGCCAACAACGATGGCACCGTCTTCAGTCTGTCGGTGGGACTGGGCCCATTTGTCGAAACAAATCCTGCCGCGGCCAAGGTGGCGGCGAACGTCGGCATACTCGGGACGAATCTCACCGGTGCAACCACCGTCACGTTTAACGGCACATCGGCGCCTAATTTCGAAGTGCAATCGAATTCGCTCATCTTGGCCCAAGTGCCCACTGGCGCTACCTCCGGCACGGTCCAAGTGCAATTGCCCGGCGGCACGCTTTCCAGCAACCTGCCCTTCATTGTGCTGAAATAAAATTCGCTCATCGTTCTGATGGAAGAGGGCGCGTCACACACGCAGCGCGCCCTCTGAATTCGTTTCTTTTCAGACAGAGGACTGCGACTGGTAACGCCCAACAGCGAGAGAAGGTTTAGTGTCCATTCAAAATCACAGCCGCCAAGTGCGGCGAGGAGAGAACCATGAACAAACTCACCTTGAGGATCAAGGCCTGCGGCATCTTTCTATTGTTCGCAGCGGCAGCAATCTCCACGCCTGCGCAGTCACCGCCCGTGATAGCGCCACCTACAACGACCTTCACCTTGCTGCACAGCTTCCACGGGAGGGACGGCAGGTTTCCGGAGGCGGCGCTGGTCCAAGGCGCCAATGGAAAATTCTACGGGATAACGAATCAAGGCGGGGCCTACCAAGATGGCACGGTTTTCAGCATTACAGCAGGCGGCACGCTGACGACGCTGCACAGCTTCGACTACACGGACGGCACCTTCCCCGAAGCGGGGCTGGTTCAAGGGACCAATGGGAAATTCTACGGGACAACGTCCGGCGGCGGGCCCAACAGTTGCCCTGGGAATGGGTGCGGCACGGTCTTCAGCATTACAGCGGGAGGCACGCTGACCACGCTGCACCTCTTCGACGGCACGGACGGCGCCTATCCCGGAGCGCTGATCCAAGGTACTAATGGGAAGTTCTACGGGACGACTTACTATGGCGGGGCCACCGGTTCGTGTAACAACGGATATCTAGGATGTGGCACGGTCTTCAGCATCACTGCAAGCGGCACGCTGACGACGCTACACACCTTTTGTGCCAACGGTTTCCCCTGCGCGGACGGCGCCTATCCCCAATCGCCGCTGATCCAGGGCACCGATGGGAGGTTTTACGGGACGACGGGGGACGGTGGAAGTGGAGAAGGCGACGGCTACGGCACGGTCTTCAGCATTACAGCAGGGGGTACGCTGGAGACGCTGCACAGCTTCGACGGCGCGGATGGCGCCGATCCCGAAGCGCCGCTGATCCAGGGTACTAATGGGAGGTTCTACGGGACAACGGGTGAGGGCGGGGCCGACAACGATGGCACGATTTTCAGCATCACCGCAAGCGGCACGCTGACCACGCTGCACAGCTTCGACGTTGCGGACGGCGTCTACCCGTACGCGAGGCTGGTTCAAGGGACCAATGGGAAATTCTACGGGACAGCCTACGAAGGCGGAGCCAACAACGATGGCACCGTCTTCAGCATCACTGCAAGCGGCACGCTGACCACCCTGCACATCTTCCACGGCGCGGACGGCGCCTATCCCGAAGCGCTGATCCGAGGTACTAATGGGAAGTTCTACGGGACAACGGTTGGGGGCGGAGCCAATCACGACTGCGGTGCAGACAACAACTATAGCTGTGGCACAGTCTTCAGCATCACACCGGCGGGCGCGCTGACCACGCTGCACAGCTTCGCCCGCGCGAATGGCGCCTATCCCGAAGCGCCGCTGATCCAGGGTACTAATGGGAAGTTCTACGGGACAACGGCCGCCGGCGGGGCCGAATGCCTGGAAGACTGTGGCACGGTCTTTAGTCTGTCCGTTGGACTGGGACCCTTTGTGACGACGAATCCCGCAGCGGCCAAGGGGGGAGCGAAGATCGGAATTCTGGGGACGAATCTGACTGGTGCGTCCAGCGTCACATTCAATGGCGACTCCGCTCAGTTCACGGTGAAGTCACCAACCCTCATTATCGCAACCGTTCCGTCGGGTGCCACCAGCGGCACAGTCCAAGTGCAATTGCCGAGCGGGACGCTCTCGAGCAACGTGCCCTTCATTGTGCTGAAATAAAATTCGATCATCGTTCTGATGGAAGCAGGGCGCGTCACACACGCGGCGCGCCCTCCGTCGTGCCGCGCTAGAGCCGAGTGTTACCACGAGGGCGCCGAAGCCCGCGCGCCACACGCGGCTTTACGTGAGCGTTTCGCTTGGCTATCGTGGCACGAATGCCTATTTGCAAAATTGTGATTGCGCACGGCGCAGCCGGGTGTAAAAATGCTGTCCCTCAGGGCGCGATAAAAAACCGGCCCTGATCCAAGGAGAAACCATGAAAAGGTTACCCATCGCATTGATAATCACAGCGGCTTTCGCGGCCGGCATTGCTGTGCCTTCCGCGAAGACGGCGCAGAAACATTTTGTTGTCACCAATGACGACGTCAGCGTGAACTTGAGTCCGGGTCCAAACTCCGTCACATTTTATACGGCCAGTGACCCGTCTTCTCCGAAGCTGACACTCCTGAAGTCTCTCTTGACCGGCGGTGACGGCGTCGGCAACGGCACTTACGCTCAAGTGAAACAATCGCTTGCGCCAGATGGAAAGGACGAATGCATTTATGCGGCCGATGCGGGATCGAATGATGTTGCCGGCATTATCGGCAACACCCAAACCGTTGCCGGAAATTTCAAAGGCTCCGCTACGGATAATAGCGCAGATGGGATGGGGGTGACGCTAAACCCGAACGGCAAATATCTCTACGCTTCGTTCACCAGCTCGAACACAATCGCAACGTTCAGCGTCGGCTCCGGCTGCACGCTGACTTTTGTCGCCGATACCAGCGCTATGGGCCTGAGCGGCGGTGTGCCTTATACCCTTGCCGCACGCGGCACGATCCTGGTGGTTGCCTACGTGGACGGTTCGATTGAATCGTTCAACACCTCAAGCGGCACGCTCGTTTCCAACGGAGATGAGCAGTTTACCTCCGGCGTTACACAGGAGGCTTATGCCGACGGGATCGACATCACCAGTGACGGCCACTATGCCATTTTCGGCGATGCTGTCAACGGAACCACCACCGTCGAGGTGTCGAATATCTCTACGGGCAAACTCACGGCAACCATTGTCTATGGCGGCAGGAGCGGCGGCTTCGGCGCCGGCTTGAACTCGAACAACGTCTGGCTCAGCCCCGATGAATCCATGTTGTACGTCAGCAATAATAATTCCGGGCAGGTAACCGGACTCTTCTTTAATAAAACTTCCGGCGTGATTACGTATGGATGCACTTCCAGCGCCTTGAAGGGATTCAACTCGTCATGGTTCGACACCACAGGACTGGCAACCGCGCTGACTTCCGGCACGGGAAAGGTCCTTTGGGTCGGAGAAGAAGGCAACGGTTTTACACCGCCGTCCTCGATCGGCATCCTGAGCGTGGCATCTAGCAGCGGGAGCTGCACGCTCACGGAATCGGCCAATTCACCCGCCAGCGATCCTAACAGCCCGTCACTGCGGTCGTTGAGCGCATTCCCGTCACGACCGTTCTAGCAAAGAACCGGAGCGAAATGGGAGTGGCGCGCCAGCCGCGCCACTCCATCTGAGTGCTAGCGATGCAGCGCGCGGTTTGGACGTGAACTCGCCAACCAGCGCGCTGCCTACCATGCCGGCCAGTCCAATTTTGCAGGGCCAGTCCTCGAAGTGCGCATCTGCTTTGATCACGCAGAAAATTCATCAACACTGGCGGGCAGCAGTCGCTTTACATGGACGCTCCGCTTGGCTACTGTAGGCTCTCGCGCCGCGCGCGGCTGATGCATGCCTATTCTGGCCAAAGATGTTTTTTTCACGCTGCTGCTGAAGGTCGGCTGGGCAGCTTCGCTGGCGGCATTGCTGGCGCGCTCGGCGACATTTCGCCGCATCCTTTTCACCGAGCAGCGCGACTCCGACCAGAAAGTACAACTGCTGCTGTTTTTCACGCCGCCGCTGGCGTTGGGCATTTTGATGCGGCTGGGCGGCTACCCCTTTGCCGACCTGATGCTGGAAGGCGCAATGGTGATGGGCCTGCTCGGCGGACGCATGGTGGGGCTTTTGGGCGGCGCGCTAATCAGTCTGCCGGCGTTCATGCATCACGAATGGCTGTCATCGCCGCTGGCCGCGCTGATCGGACTTCTCGCGGGAGTCATACGCGAAGCCATGCCCAACCGGGAAGACATCTGGGATTTCGGACCGTTCTTGTTTCTCAATATTCCGGCATCCGTCATCCGTTTTTTCCGCGGACGCCAGTTTAACTGGGCCATGCTCCCGCTTGGGGCAACCGCATTTTTTGTGCTGGCCCGCGAAGCATTGGCGCATTTCGTGCCCGCGCGCTGGCTTTTCACGATTGCGCCGGGAAATCCGTGGATGATTTTGCTGGTGGTGCTGGCAAGCATCATGGCCGTGGCTGTGCCCATAAAAATTTGGAACAACACGCGCATTGAAATGAACCTCGAGCAAAATCAGCAGCTATTGCTGAAGGCCCGCATCGACGCACTTTCCGCGCAGATTAATCCGCATTTTCTTTTCAACACGCTGAATACCGTGTCGTCGCTGGTGCGCTACGATCCGGACCTGGCGCGCGGCGTGGTGGTAAAGCTTTCCAGCATTTTGCGGAGGCTGCTGCGCAAGCATGAGACGTTCGTGCCGCTGCGCGACGAGATTGCCTTCATGGACGATTACCTCGATATTGAAGTGGCGCGCTTCGGCGTGGACAAGCTGCAAATTTTCCGCGAAATCGAGCCGGACACGCTGGACGCTTTTGTCCCCAGCATGTTGCTGCAGCCTATTGTCGAGAACGCGCTGAAACACGGGCTTTCGCCACTGCTCGAGGGCGGCCGGATTATTCTGCGAGCGCGACGGAAGGACGGTCTGCTGGCGATTGACGTGGAAGATAACGGCGCGGGCATTCCCGAAGAGCGGCTGGCGCGCGTCTACGCCGAGGGAATCGGCATCAGCAACGTCCAGGAACGCCTGCGGCTGCTCTATGGCGACCAGTTTCGCATGGAGATACGCAGCCGCGAAGGCGAAGGCACACAAGTGCGCATCGAAGTGCCGGAACTGGCGATGAATTCGCCGGAATGATCGCTCGGCGGGAAAGGTGTCGCGGCGCGGAGAAGCTTTTCGGGGGCAGGGAAGAGACCGCGCCCTTCGCCAAGTCACGCGGGATAGCCGCGGCGCCGGCGCGATATAGAAAGAAGTTTTGTGCGCAAGCTAAATGGCGCGGCTGAAAAAGCGACCCCCTAGGCACCTCAAAGATGAGGATGTTAAAGTGATACTTTAAGTATTGGATGCACCAAAGTAGGGCATTTTGAGAACATGCGATTTTGTCCCACCTTGGAAAGTGTGATGTGATTGATTCCATGCAAGTTGCGCGGATTTCTAATCGTTCGCGTGTCCCGGCTAAAAACTCGTTTGTCCCGGCTGGAAATCGTGGAATTCGGGCTTCTCTTTGAGCCTTCAAATATTGCTTCAAATTCCTCCGCGACGGGTTGAAATGCCTGCGTGTCCGCCTGAAACTCCTTCTTGCCGGAGTGAACTGCCGGCATATTTTCGGCGATTGTGGCGCCTCGGTCGCAGAATTGGACGGCTGCCCGGGCAGATTTGCTGGATGCGGCAAGCCGCTCCGACTGCTCCATGTGAAGTTCGCCTGATTGCCGGCGGACCGGCCTCTTGTAGACGCAGTTGGAACCTATAGCCACAACTTATCCTAGCCCGCAAAATAAAAATTGCAACCGATGCTGCTGTGAATTTTTGGTGGTGAGCGGCGGAGGACTGCTATTTGGAAGTTTGCATCACCGGCGAGAGTTCGAAGGCCACGCCGCCTTCGTATTGTCCGCCGTGCTCGGTCACGCCGAAAAGATTACCCTGACTGTCCAGAGTTAGTCCTGATACCGGCTGGCTCCCGTCCGAGCTACTAAACGAATGCAGCAACTGATACGTCCAGCCTCCATTGGTTCCCGGCATCATTTCGTACACTGTTCCGTATCCGGAGCCTCCCAGGGCCGTGATGCCAAACATATTTCCGTGCGCGTCAAATATCACCTGGCCTGAGGGGCTGATGCCACCGCCTGGACCAAAGTCATGCACGATTTGCTCGCGGGCCCCGTTGCTGGTGTCGGCAGTTCGTGTCAACTCAAAAATCGTGCCGCAGCCGCCAAAGCAGAAATTTCCTCCGCCGTCTATCGTAACGCCGTAGAGTGCGTGATCGTGCACTGTAAGGCCCGCGCCCGGGAAGTAGCCGTCATTGCCTCCTCTAAAATCATGCAACACGCTTTCACTCCATTGAGCCTCCGGCCCGGGTTGCAGGACAAATACCACTCCACAACCCGGGTCGCCGCATTCTCCAATTGATATCCCCCCTCGCGCAGTCTCGCCGTACAGGTTTCCTCGCTTATCGGTAGCAAGGCTGCCTGACGGGTACGCGCCGTCTGCGCAGTTCGGCTGCAAGCAAAACGTGTAAAGTAGTGTAAGCGACCAGCCCCTTGGGCTGGACACCAGCTCGTATGTTGTGCCCGGAAAATCTGAAGTGGTTCCGTATAGCGGTCCGCCCGCACTTATGATTGGAACTGTAGGGCTCGCGCCATCAGCGCAGTCCGGTAAAGAGCAAAAGCTCCACAATATTGTTTCTGTCCATTCTCCGTCACCGCGGGATGTAAGTTGATAGATAGTTCCTGAGTTGTTTGTGCCACCTTGTTCCGTGGCTCCATATAGGTTACCTTTATTGTCTATAATGAGGCCCAGCGCGTTGTTTCCGTCCATTGGCTCGGCAGGAAAACTATGCAGAGTCACCTCGGTCCAGAGGCTATCCGCGCCAGGTACCAATTCAAATGCGGTACCTTCTCCATACTGACCGCCGAGAGAGCTGGCACCATATAGGTTCCCTTTCGAATCCAAGGCCAAACGGCCACTAGGCCCTGTGCCGTCACCTGAAGCGCCGAAGTTATGCAAAACTTGGAATTGATATTGTGCCTGTGCAGCAGCGGACCGGGGAAACATCAGCCCAACTGCTGCGCAAAGGAGTGCTAGTCCTGCTATCCAACGCACAATTCGTATAGCCATGTTTTGAGCTCCGGACCTGTGACGCTGCCCAGACAGTACACCCCATTACCTCGCGAGGCAATCTGTGTTTTCCGCAGGCGGCAGAATGCGAGGGAGTTATCCGTGATGGGAGCAAAACAGCTTCTGCTAGGGGCGCTGATCGAGGATGCGGCGGTAGAAGGCTTCGTAGAGCGGGATGATGTCGTTGGAGCAGAATTTTTCCTTGGCGTTGACGCGGGCGAGCCGGCCCATTTCGCGGCCACGGTCAGCACGCGTGAGAATATCGAGAGCGAGGCGCGCGGCGGATTCCACGTCGCGCGGCTCAACTAAGTAACCGTCCACGCCATCTGTTACCACTTCGGGCAAGCCGCCCACGCGCGAGGCAATCACCGGAACTTCGCAGGCCATGGCTTCGAGAGCGGCGAGTCCAAACGATTCCTCGTCCGAGGGAAGCAGAAAAAGGTCCGCGGCGGCCAGTTTTTCCTGCACGCCGTCCTGCTTGCCGAGGAAGCAAACGTCGCGGGAAAGTCCCTTTTGGCGGACCAGCCATTCGGCGGTGCCGCGGTCGGGGCCGTCGCCAATCATGATGAGCTTGGCGGGAATTGTTTCGCGGACGCGCGCAAAGATTTCGATCACGTCGGTGACGCGCTTCACAGGGCGAAAATTGGAGAGATGCATAAGAATGGCTTCGTCATTGGGCGCCCATCGCCGGCGGAGAAGGGAATTGTCACCGCGAATGTAGAGTTCGCAATTCACAAAGTTGGGAATTACCTCGATGGGATGATGCACGTCGAATTCGACGATGGTGCGGTGGCGCAGATATTCGGAAATGGCGGTGACGCCGTCACTTTGCTCGATGGAAAAGCGCGTGATGGGCAGATAGCTGCGGTCGCTGCCGACAAGAGTGATGTCCGTGCCGTGCAGCGTGGTGATGAAAGGCAGGCGGTACGGCTCGAGCATCGACCGCGCCAGCAGCGCGCTGACGGAATGAGGAATGGCGTAGTGCACGTGCAGCAGGTCCAGCTCGGCTTCGCGCGCCACTTCGGCCATTTTGGTGGCCAGCGCCAGCGTGTAGGGAGGATGGTCAAAGAGTGGATAGTTGGTGACTTCCACTTCATGAAAATGCATGCGCTCGGTGGTAGGCCCCATGCGAATCGGCGCGGCATAGCTGATGAAATGAACGTCGTGCCCGCGCGCGGCCAGTTCAATGCCGAGCTCAGTAGCCACTACTCCCGAACCGCCATAGGTGGGGTAACAGGTGATGCCGATTTTCATGCTTCCTCTCGATGCACGGCGCGTCACGCCAAGGCACTCCTGCTCCATAGGGACGCTCTTCTTTGACGCGCCACGGCGGGGAAAGGTTCAGCGTTCGATTGCCGCTCGCGTGCCGGGGTGCGAAAGCATTTCGCCTGACGAGGCGGGCCGCCTCGCCGGCATTAATAGGGATCGAAAAAAATAGATTCCTCGCCTAAGTGCGCACAAACCGCGCGATAGAACGGGATGACCGGATTTGGAGCAGGGTGGAGTAGAGTCAGGATGGACGGGAGAAATCATGCGGCTTGCTGGAAAAAGAATTTTGATTACCGGAGGAGGCAGCGGCATCGGCAGGGCGTGCGCCAAACTATTTGCCGCTGAAGGTGCGTCGGTGGCTATCGGCGGACGGCGTCGCGCGGCGCTGGAGTCTGTAGCCGCGGAGATTCAAGCGGGCGGCGGACGATGCGTGGCCTCCGTCTGCGACGTGACGGATCGCCGGCAAGTTGAAAACGCGGTTCGCGAGGCGGTCAGTGCGTTCGGCGGCCTCGACGTGCTGGTGAACAATTCAGGCACCACCGTAGTGGGAACCGTGGAGCAAACTTCCGATGAGGATTGGGAGCGCGTGCTGGCCGTCAATCTTACCGGCACGTTCTACGTCTCACGCGCCACGCTGCCCGAATTGCGGCGCGCCGGGGGCGGGTCGATTGTTAATATCAGCTCGATCTATGGACTGGTGGGACGCACGGAAAGGGCGGCATATACTGCGTCGAAGGGCGGCGTAACGCTGCTGACACGCGCCATGGCGCTGGATCATGCAGCGGAAAAAATTCGCGTGAATTGTATTTGCCCGGCGATTGTCGAGACCGATATGGTGAGCGCTATCATCGCGCAGGCGCCGAATCCGCAAGAAGCCCTTCGCCAGCGCAGAGCACAGATTCCGCTGGGACGACTGGGGACCCCGGAAGATGTCGCCAAACTGGCGCTCTTCCTGGCGTCGGATGAATCATCGTGGCTGACTGGCGCGGCTATTCCGCTGGATGGAGGATTCACAGCTGGCTAGCAGCAGAATCGGCATGTGGCGCTTCACAGGCGAAGGCAACGTCTCCGCGATTCACAAAATGAATGAATTTGCGGCTGTAACTAACTCGTGCGTGCCCTATTGAGGGCTGTTGGTGCCGCCCGCGGCGGCTTCCTCGCCATCCTTGTAAAGATATTTGATGCAGTGCTTGTAGACGAGTAAGTTGGGGCTGCCAAAGCGCGTAAGTTTAATGCAATCGCGATCGTACCATTCCACCAAGCCGCGCAGCACTTCGCCATCGGTCAACACCACGGCGACCGGAGTGCGCGCCTGCATCTGCTTAACGTAATAGAAGCTCTCCGCATAGGTCTGCTCGGGAGGGATGGGCTTCTTTCGCGGGGCCATGTTTCCCTGGGATGGGCCAAGCGGGGGACGTCCGGGATATCCGCCGCCGTCCTTGCCGTCCGTCAGGGAGGGACGAAATAGTTTTCGATTCACGGCTGCGCTCCTTAGCAGGTTAAAACAGATATTGATTCAGATTGCCGATGCCGCGGACTTGCCCAATTCCACGTCTATCGTTCAGCGACACGAACGCTCTTGCGCGTCAAACTTACGGCCCACACATCCAATCCTAATTGCTTTCCAACGTTGCGCCGCAGCCGGCTTTCCAAACGATCCAGGTTCTCGGTTGCCCGGGAAACCCAGCCCCCATCGAGCATCCGGCCGAGCCGTTCCAGTTCCTCTCGCATGTCGGGATTTCGCAACGCGCCGCTTGATGGAGCCACGGCAATTGCGAGGAGGTCTGTAAGCAGACTATAGAACACTTCCAGTCTCTTTTCAAAGGTTACTTCATCATTCTTCGTCATGGCCGCCGTGGCGGCAAACAAACCGCTAAAATTTTTTCCCTCGACGGCCTGGCGTAAAACGCCCAGTGCTTCGCTTCGCAGCCTCCGCGACTCGTCCAAATCGAAGGCCAGCGCCACGCCGGGAGAGCCTTCGGAGAGTTGGGCGATGCTGCGCCGCTCGGCCGGCTTGATGTCTCCCCGGACGGCCAGCATGGATTCAACATCCGCCAATGGAAGGGGCGCGAAATGAAATGAAATGCAGCGCGAGCGGATGGTGGCTTGCAAATAATCGGGGCGCGCGGCCAGCAGAATCAGCGTGGATGTCGGCGGAGCCTCTTCGAGTGATTTCAGCAAAATGTCGGCTTCGGAGCGGCGAATTGTGTCGGTCCCGTCGAGAATAAACACGCGTCGCCGCGCCTGCGGCATATAGCTTGCCGCGCGTTGCACGGCGCGCAATTGCCCCGCGCGTATCAGGGGCCTGGCGACGGGAGTACGCAAACGCACCGGATCGGGAACGATGACCCAAACGTCGGGATGCGTTTCCAGGAGCAGAGGCGTGCGTTCCACCTGGGCAGCGTCGGCGCTTTCGCCGCGCTCCGCCAAGCCGCGTTCGGTCAGTTTTTCCACGTCGGCCAGCGCAGCGATGCGGATGCAATTTCCGCATTCACCGCAGAAATCGTCGGGCAGCTTTTCGCAATTGGCCGCCTGCGCGAACATGCGCGCCAGCGTGAATTTTCCCAGGCCGCGCGGTCCGGTGAAAAGCAGCGCGCTGGGAACGCGCTTCTCGCGCAGCATATTGCGCAAGGCCTTGACGATCCGCCCATTGCCGAGAAATTCCTGGAATCCCATGGTTAACTCTGCCGTTCCGCCGGAGGCCGCTCGCCGATTTCTCCGAAAATACGGGCATCGACGACAGCCAGCACGTCTCGCTGAATGCTTTCGGCATCACGGAGATTGGCGGGTGTGCCGCTGCCGCCGTCAATTGCCACCCAATTCAGCTGTTCCGCCAACTCGTCGTACACGTCCGCGGCGGCCTGCAGATGGGCCAAATCTGCTTCGTGGAGGTCCCGCGACATGGCTGTATAGGCGCGAGGGCTCTTGGTCGCCACGCGCTGCTGACTTTCGACGGCGGATAAGCGCAGGTAAATCACCAAGTCCTCTTCCGGCAAGCCGTAGATTTCATATTCCAGCTCTCGCAGCCAGCGAATGAACTCCGCGCGATGCTCCGGCGCGACGCGCGCGCCCTGGTGGGCCAGATTGGAGGCAACGTAACGATCAACCAATATGACTTTTCCTTCAAAGAGCGCGGTCTCGAGGATTCGCCGAGTTTCCAGCCGATCACCGGCATAAAGCAATGCGGAAAAATGCGGGTCCACTGAGGCGAGCGGGCCGAATCCGCCATTCAGGTAGCGAGCCGCCATTTTTCCGAAAAATCCGTCATAGCGCGGATAGCTTAATTCCACGCAGGGAATTCCGCGCTGCACCAGCGTGCGCACCAGCATGCGCAACTGCGTTCGCTTTCCCGATCCGTCAATTCCTTCGATAACGATGAGTTTGCCGCGCGTGATCATGGTTTAGCGATGCAGTGCGACGCCAGTCTAGCACAGGCCGGGAGATGCCAACGCAGGCGGATGTCGAAGACCGCGCCGGGTTGCCGCGGCGTGCTAGAATCGCGCGCGTGGCTGAATGGAGGAAGAACGTTGCGGGAAATCTCGCCAGGGTTCGCGAGCGCATGGAGAGCGCCGCAGCCCGTGCAGGACGCTCGCCCAATGACGTGACGCTGGTTGCTATCTCCAAGAATTTTCCTGCGGAAGCCATTCGCGCGGCGTATGCCGCCGGAGTCCGCCATTTCGGCGAAAATCGCGTTCAGGAATGGGAGTCCAAACTTCCCGCGCTGGCGGGCCTGGACGGTGTGTGGCATATGGTCGGACGGTTACAGAGCAATAAGGCACGTCGCGCGGCGCGGTACTTCAGTCGCGTCGATTCCGTGGACAGCATTGAATTGGCGCGCCGCCTGAATCAGGCGGTGGAGGAATCAATGGCAGCCGATGCCTCCGCGCCTGATGCTCCCGGCAAATCGTCGCGCGGCCGCTTGCCCGTGCTGCTGGAAGTATTACTCGCCGCCGAAGAAACTAAGGCCGGCGTAACAGAATCGGAGGTCGATCCGCTGGCGGAAGCGATGATGGCGTTGCCGCATCTGGAGTGGCGCGGATTGATGTGCATTCCGCCTTATTCCGATGATTCATCGCAGGCGCGCCTGTGCTTCCGGCGGCTTGCGGCCTTGCGCGACGAACTGGCGAAAAAATGGGGCGTTGCGCTGCCAACCCTTTCCATGGGCATGTCGCACGATTTTGAAGTCGCCATTGAGGAAGGCGCCACGGAAGTCCGCGTGGGCACCGCGATTTTCGGCGAACGCGCGACGGCGTGATTCGCGCGACGGAATCCGGCGGCAGTGTGATTTTTGAAGTGCGCCTGCGGCCGCGCTCGTCGCGTGAAGGCATCGACGGCGAATGGCAAGGCGCGTTGCGCATTCGCGTGGCGTCGCCGCCGGTGAATGACCGCGCCAATGAGGCCGCTGATTAAATTTTTAGCGATACGATTGAAGCGGCCACTGGGGGCTGTTAGAATCATCGGCGGCGCGCGCAGCCGTATAAAGCGGATTGAAGTTACAGGAGCCACGGCAGCGCAGGTATGCGCGCTATGGGAAGAAAACGGCCGGTGAGCAACGCACCAGCGGCGTGAAGGAGCCATGCATATGCCCGACATCGCAGCAATCCAGTCTGAATTGAGAGCTTCCGGCGTGGATGGATGGCTCTTCTACGACATTCTGCACCGCGATCCAATCGCCTACAGCGTGCTGGGCTTGGGACACGTGATGGCGAAGCGCAGATGGTTCTACCTGATTCCGGCGCGCGGGCGGTCCATAAAGCTGGTCCACCGGATTGAAGCGGGCACGCTGGATTCCTTGCCGGGCACCAAGATTGCCTATGTTTCGCACGAAGAGCTGAAAGCCGGTCTGGCGCGGCTGCTGAAAAACATGAAGCGCGTCGCGATGCAGTATTCGCCGAAGGGCAATGTCCCTTACGTCTCCACCGTGGATGCCGGCACTGTTGAATTGATTCGCAGCTTCGGCTGCAAAGTGGTCAGTTCAGCCGACCTGGTGCAGAAATTTGAAGCCACGTGGAACGCTGACCAGCTCAAATCGCACATAGAAGCAGGCAAACTCGTGGACCGCATCACTCGCGACGCCTTTCGGCGAGCGGCCTCGTTCGTGCGGGAACGGAAAGCGATTTCGGAGCACGAATTGCAGGACTGGATGGCGTCGCAATTTCGCCTGCATGGATTGATTGCCGACAGCCCGCCGATTGTTGCCGCCGGACCCAACAGCGGCAATCCGCACTATGAGCCGCCGGCGCGCAATAGCCGAGCCATTCGCGCGGGCACCGTCCTGCTGCTGGACGTGTGGGGCAAATTGAACCAGCCGCGCGCCGTTTATTACGACATTACCTGGATGGGTTACATGGGCCGCGAAATCCCGCCGAAGGTCGAAAAAGTTTTTCGCATCGTGCGTGACGCCCGGGACGCTGCCGTCGAATTCGTTCGCGGTTCCGTGGCGGCCGGCCGCGAAATTCACGGATGGCAGGTGGATCGGGCCACGCGCGAAGTGATTCGCAAAGCCGGATTCGGAAAATATTTCACGCATCGCACCGGCCACAATATCGGGCAGGAAGTCCACGGCACCGGAGCCAATATGGACAGCATTGAAATGCTCGATGACCGCTTGATCGTCCCGCGCACGTGCTTTTCCGTTGAGCCGGGCATCTACCTGCCTGAATTCGGCATTCGCAGCGAGTTGAACGTCTACGTGGGGCTGGAAGAAGCCAAGGTGACTGGCGGCGTGCAGGACGAAATTCCCGCGCTGCTTGCCTGAGCCGTGGACGAGCCGACTCTCCAAAATTTTGCTCCTTCGCGTCTGCGCGTGGCGATCCTGGCCGGCGTACTTGCGTGGGCCGTGCCGGGATTGGGCCACCTGCTTCTGCGGCGATGGATTCGCGCCTGCGTTTATTTTTGCGCCGTGGCGCTGATGGCATTGACGGGCTACTGGCTGCGGGGGCAAGTCTTCACGCGGCATCCTGTGGATGGTTTCGGCGTTTTGGGATTTCTGGCTGAATCCGGCTCCGGCGTCTTTTATTTTGCGGCGCACCGGCTGGAACGAGCTGGTCCGGACCTTTCACGCGTGGCCGGCGATTGGGGCACGCGGTTCCTGGCCACCGCCGGGGTGCTGAATTTTCTTTGCGTGCTGGAAGCCGTCGAAATTGCCCTAAACCGAAAAGCGCGCCCGCGATGACGCCTCCCAGGTACGCCCACTTCCCCATGCTCTTGCTCTATTCCTTCTGCGCTGCCTGCGTGATTGGATTTCTCAGCCGCGGTTCGACGGCCTCGCGCATCCGTTCGTCGCTCTGGACATTCATTTCTTTCGTAGCGCTCGCCGTGGCTATCGCGTGGCTTTTGTACCCGTTTTCACATTAGCTGCCCCTATATCCCTGCATGCCATTGTTGGTATCGTCACTCGCGAAAGCGCCACATACTAGCAGCCTTCAGGGCGATACAGTTGAGAATGTTTCCGTAGAGGCAGGGACACGGGAAAAGCTAAATACGCGCAGAAACTTATTCACTTCTATTGCCGACCGTGCGCGGAGTATCATCTCAAAACGCATCCGCATTACAGAGCCATGAAGCGACGCAAAGCTAAACGCGCAAAGGAAATCAAATTGCATTCGGATCGAGAATGATTTCTCGCCTCTCATAGCGGGATGTCAAAATAAATCTCTCTATACTTCTATGAACAATCACGATGCAACTGCTGCGGTACTTTACTAGTTTATTGGCGCTATAATATTCAATAAATACAGGGGCATCGAAATCTCCCACCAACTGTTCGATTCCGTAGCGTTCTTCATATTTTTGAATCAAATACCGGAAAACGCTATCATCTCCGCGAAAAGGCAATCCATGATAAGCGCGTGCTTGCGTCTCTGGGCTGATTTTATCGTGCGGAATGATTGAGCTGACTGGCATAAAGAGCAGGTCTTTTTCTTTTCCTGAATAAAAATCAACTAGCCTCACATCCGTGGCCGGAGCTTCTCCGAAATTCCTAAACTGAAATACATTGGCACCTTGCGTGTTAAAATCAGACCGAAAATTAACCAGAAGTTCTATAAACGGCCCCTCTGAATCTAGCCGTTTCTTTAGACCTTCCACCTCCACATATTCATCTCTCCATGTAAAATATCCGGCGACAAGCAAGGCAATAACAAAAATTCCTAAAAATCCCCAAAGTGTCGGTCGAGATTTATTTGTAATCCACAGATAAAATGAAATCGACCCCGAAAAAGCACCGAACATCAGGACACACCAATGGCGACGCAGGCGAACAAAATAAGTCTTAAGCATCACGAAAATGATACCGTCTCATGCCTTGAATTGCGCGATATTTTTTGTATGGTGTCGAGCGCGGTCACATCGCCGTCTTCAGGGATTAGGAGACGGTAAACGTCTCTTGTGATAGAAGCCGCTGGCAAGATACCGGCGTTGCAGAGACGGCAACAGCGCTCACCTTATTCCGTTGGTAATGCCGCCATCCCGCTGGTACCGTCGCCATCCGGGCGGCGCATTTGGTCTGTGCAAAGTATTGTTTGCGATGGGGAATAACTTTGGCGCGGAAAAAATGTGAAACCTAGAGTACGGGTTTTGCGGCGGCAATTCAGCGGCGAAAATCGAACCAGAATTCCACGTTTACATTCGAGCCGTTGTATTCCGGCGGCAGGGGCGACATGGGGCTGGAATTGGAAACGGCGCGGACAGCGGAAGTATCCACCGAGGAATTGCCGCTGGAGCGCAGAATTTGAATATTGGTGACGGTGCCGTCGCGAAGCACCTCGAATGAAGCCACTACGCGGGGAGCCCATCGGATACTGGGGTCCACGGCGGATTGCAGCCAGTTGCTGCTGACTTTGCGCTGTACCGCCTCGACGTACCACGGAAAACGCGAGCCGAAATTTCCGCCGCCCGCGCCGCTGACTCCCATGCCAGCCTGCGTCCCGGCACCCATGGTGAACGAGGAATAAGGGACGGCGGGAGCGCCACCCTGGCCGTAAGGGACGGCGTTAGGAGGGGGAGGCGTCTTGTTGTCCAGCAGCCGCGATTTTTTGGTGACATACTTCGGCGGCTTCTCCTTGCTGAATTCGGGCAGCTCGGTGGCGTCGGGCGGTGGAGGAACCGGTTTTTCCGGCTCCGATTGATAAAGCCCCTTGGTTTGATCGACTACGCGGTTCTGGGTTACTACATCGGGACGCGGCAACGTGACGCCGGGAACGCTGCCCACCAATCCCACGGTGATGGCTCCGCCGCCGGCGCCGCCCCAGTTTTCGCCGGTATGCGAAAAAAAGGTAGAAGCTGCCAGTGACGCAAACAGCAGCAGGTGAAAGAGGATGGAAAACGCGAGCGGAGCTTTCAACTCGGCGGGATCGGGTTGTGCGGCGAACCGCATGTCATTTTATTCCCGGGCGTTCACTCAGCGGCTTGGTGACAATGCTGACGTTCTCAATGCCCGCTTGCCACAGCGCGTCAATCACGGTTGTGAAAGCGCCGAAGGGAACGGTCTCGTCAGCACGCAGGTAGACAGCCTGGTGCTGCGCGTCGGCGGATTGCGCGCGAATCAGATTGCCGAGATCGTGGATATTTACGGCCTGATCGCCGAGGTAAATTCGTTGCGCGCGGTCAATGGTTACCACCAGGCGCGCGACGCTGATTTCCTTTACCGTTTTCGTTTTGGGCAGATCAACCTGGATGCCAGATTGGAGCACTGGCGCGGTGATCATAAAAATAATCAGCAGCACCAGAACAACGTCCACCAGCGGGACGATATTGATTTCCGCCAGCGAGGTATCGGTTTGTTTGGAAAGTTGGGGCATGGCGCGATGCCGGCCGGTGAGACCGGCTAGCTGTAAATGGACTCGATCATGGAGAGAAATTCCATTGTGAAGTTGTCCATGCGCGTGGCCGTGCGCCGAATCTGGCTGAGAAACTGGTTATAAAAAATCACCGCCGGAATGGCGGTAAAGAGCCCCGCAGCCGTGGTGATCAGAGCTTCAGCGATTCCGGGCGCGACCGCGCGAAGGCTGGCTGAACCCGCGTCGCCCAATCCGGCGAAGGCGTCCATCACGCCCCATACGGTGCCAAAAAGTCCGATGAAAGGCGTCACCGCGCCAGTGGTCGCGAGAAACGGCATGCGACGTTCGAGTTGCTGCACCTGTTCGGACGAAGCCAGTTGCATGGCCACTCCAATCGCGCTGGTGCTTTTTGGTTTGGCGCCGGGATGCGATCCCACCGCCGCCATTTGCGCCTGAAGCTCCTGATATCCCGCTTCGTAGACTGCGTCCAACGTGGTGCCGCTGGCAGCCATTTTCAGCTGATTCGGTTCCGGCAAACCGCGCGCAGAACGGAAAAATTGCAGGAATTTTTTCGTCTGCGAATCGGCGCGGCTGAACGCACTCCATTTCTGGAAAATGATGGCCCAGGAAAACAGCGAAAAAAGCAGCAGAATCAGCAGAACTACTCGCGCCACCCAGCCCGTCTGCTGAAATAACGCTTGCAGTTGCCCCGCGAAAATCAGAAATGCCAGGTTGGAAATGGGAAAACCTCCGATAAGCGCGTCGATCAGCGCAAAAATTACCGTAGCACAGGCGGCAAGCGCGGTCAAAATAATTCCGGCGTCGCAGTCATTCAGCGCCGGGCGTGACCTTGCCCGCGGCGTCCTAATTCCCTCATTGCGCCCACGCGCAGCGAGATGTATAGTCCGCAAAAAGGACGTTGCCGATGCTCGCCTGGAACCTTGTACTTATGAAGGTATTGTCTCACAAGTAACTAAAGCGTATATTCTTGGCCAGAAGACCGTCCGACGGGAAGGCACTCTTGAATCACATTCAGCCGGTGGCGCAGCCGCGGAATGGTCTTAAAGAATTTCTATTCTCAATAGGAGACCGATTTATGAATAGTAGCATGCAGCATCGAATTTCCGGGTTTTCGCCGCGAGCGGCAACAATTGTGACAGCCTTCGCGGTGCTGATTGTGGCCGCGGTTTTCGCGACGCATTCCGCGGGTGTGACGGGGGAAAAGCCGTCGCTGCCGCTCCAGACACTTTACAGCTTCACCGGTGGCGCCGATGGAGCAAATCCATACGCCGCTGTGATTGAAGATGCACAAGGCAATCTTTACGGTACGACCATGAACGGCGGGGCAGGCGTGGGCGCAGCGGGATTCGGCGTGGTATTCGAGGTGAGCCCAACGGGAAGTGAGACAGTGCTCTACACCTTCACGGGCGGCGCGGACGGGGGCGAGCCCAGCTCGGGCTTGCTGATGGATTCGAAGGGCAACCTCTACGGCACCACTCAGGGGGGGGGCATTTCAGGAGAATATTGTGAGAGCAGCGGAACCTGCGGAGTTGTCTTTAAGCTTTCTCCGCCCGCGGTGCAGGGCAATCCCTGGACGGAAACCGTGCTGCACACTTTTACGGGAAACGCGGACGGAGGGAATCCATTTGCCGGGCTGATTGCGGATAGCTCCGGCAATCTGTATGGCACAACGCGCATGGGCGGCTCGCAACACCTGACCGGGGTCGTTTTCAAAATAAGCACCGCGGGGCAGGAAACCGTGCTGTACAATTTCTGTTTGCTTACATCCTGCGATGACGGGGCCAACCCTGAAGCGGGCCTGATTCGCGACTCGAAGGGTAACCTTTATGGGACTACCGAGAACGGCGGGATCGCCGACTCCTTAGGTGACCCCGGCGCCGGCACAATATTCAAGCTCACTCCAACCAATCAGGAAAGCGTTCTATATGGCTATTCGATTGCTAATTCCGCAATTACCGGCTCGTATCTCACGGCAGGCGTGATTGAGGATTCATCGGGCAATCTCTACGGCACGACGTCGCAGGGGGGATTGACGTGCGGCGATACCAGTTGTGGAGTTGTATTCTCATTAACGCCGAACGATCATTATACGGTGCTGCACTATTTCCAGGGAGGAACGGACGGGGCAGTGCCAGGCTATGGGAGCCTGCTTCGCGCTGCCAACGGTGACCTCTATGGGACGACAAGTGCGGGCGGCACCGGATCGTGTACAACGCTTTACGAGCCGGCGGGTTGTGGCATAGTGTTTAGCGTGACGGCGGCGGGCAATGAAGCAGTACTCTATACGTTCAAGGGACAGGCAGACGGAGCGTTTCCCGAGGCCGGGCTGACTGTCGATCGGACAGCCAGGGTGCTGGGCTTCGGCACCACTGCGGGCAGTTCCGATGGCACGTACGGCTATGGAACGGTGTTCGAAATCACGCGCTGACGGCATTGGCAGGATCTCAGCGAAAGGTCTGTGTCCCGTAAATGCTCTCTATTTTTGAAAAACTCAATTTGAAGGATCAGGACCAGATCGTCGTGCTCAATGCGCCTGAAAGTTTTGAGGCTGAATTAGCGGCGCTTCGCGGGGTGAAAGTACTGCGCGACCTCAAGGCCTCCGGCGAGATTAAGTTTTCGCTTGCGTTTGTCACCAAGCAAAAGGAAGTGGAGACGCTCGCGAAGGCCATTGCGGGCAGGGCCAAAGGCGATGCCGTGGTATGGTTCGCCTACCCGAAAGGCACTTCGAAGAAGTATAAAAGTGAGATTAACCGCGATAACGGCTGGCAAGTTTTGGGAGACACGGGTTTTGAGCCGGTCAGAGGCGTGGCGATTGATGAGGATTGGTCCGCGTTACGCTTCCGGCGTGTGGAGTTTATTAAGACGATGACCCGCGCCAAGGAAGTTCGAATGACCGAGCAAGGTAAAGCACGGGCGGCAAAGAAATAGGGTCGGCGGCTCGGCGCAGACGGGCCACCATATGCAGAGGCTGCGCCAACCGCGCTGTTTACGAACGGGCTGTGTCGCGACTATGCGCTGCCCTGTTCGACTTGAGCAACCGAAAAGCGATTCGGTTACTCAATTACCGCGGCCGTAACGGCAGCCTGTCGACCCCCGATGAACCAGGAGGCGTCATGGAAACGGGTGCCACTGTCAGCGTGGATGATCCTGAAATACCACTCAATGTCGCTTCGATCACCGTCGTTCCCACTCCTTGAGTGACAGCCAAACCTCCCGACGTGATTGCCGCTACAGAAGTGTTTGAAGACGACCAAGTTACGCTTTCTGTAATGTCCTGCATACTCCCGTCGCTGTAAAGACCATTCGCGGAGAACTGAAGCGTTAGGCCAACGAAAACCGAAGGATTTGTGGGCGTAACGGTTATAGATTTCAGCGTGGCCGTATCCACTACAAATAGATAGGAGGAAATCGCGCCGGTCAGTGGGCTGCTGCCGCCCCCTGCAGTCGGCAGCGTAGATGTGGCATCCTGCCCATCGGTGGCGTAAGCATACAGGATATGCGGACCTTGATAGAGCGGAGGGGCCGTTGCAGTAAAGCCGCCGTCGCCGGTGGATGTGGCCGGCAGCCATGGCCCCTGCCAGGAATCAAACTGGAAGTAAAGGCCGTCCACAGGAGGCGCGATGGGCAGAAAATTGCTGCTGGCCTGGAAAGTCAGCGTGGGCGTCTGGGTGGTGCTCGTATTATTGGGGAACGGAGCGATTGTATTGGTGAGGGGTATGGGCTGTACCTGTTGCTCGGTCAATGCCGTAACGGTAGAGTTATTATAATTGACCACGTAAACCTGATTGGTCACCGGATTCACCGCCACGTCCGTGGGGGCCGGTCCCGTGCCGATGGTCGTGGTTGTATTCGTAGCGCCGTCAATCACCGTTATAGTATTTCCCAGGACATTGGCCACGTAAATCTTGTTTGTCACGGGATTCACAGCAATGGCAACAGGGTTGTCCCCAACCGCTACTGTGTCCACTACCGTGTTCTTGGCTCCGCTAATCACGGATACGGTGCCTTGGGTGGGGGTGTCGCCGGGGCAATTCGGGACGTTTCCACAGTCGTTGGCCACGTAAATCATATTTGTCACCGGGTTCACCGCAACAGCCTCGGGCTCGTTCCCAACATTTACTGTTGTTATGCCGTTCGTGGCCCCATTGATCACTGTCACGGTTCCCGGCGTGCAATTTGCGCTGGCACCACAGTCATTCGGGACGTAAATCATATTTGTCGCCGAGTTCACCGCAACGGCATCAGGATTGAAGCCGGCGCTCACCGTGAAGACTCCATTGGTGGCGCCGTTTATCACCGTTACGTTGAAGTTTGCATAGTCGGCTACGTAAATGAGGTTTGTCGCGGGATTGACAGCCAGGGCATATGGCTTGTTACCAGTCTCCACCGTCGTTGTAGCGGTGCCATCAATTACGGTGACGTTCTGGCTGACTTGATTGGCAACATAAACGAGATTCGTCACGGGGTTCACAGCCAGCGCAAAGGGGATGGTTCCCGCCTGTATTGTTGTGGTTTGGTTGGTGGCCCCGTCGATCACGGTCACGGTGCCATTGCTGCCATCCTCTTCATTGGCGGTATAAATCTGGTTTGTGAGCGGGTTCACGGCCACCGCAGTCGGTAAAAACCCGGTCGGCACTGTTGTGGTGTTATTTGTATCCCCATCAATTACGGTCACGCTGCTGGCATACAAATTGGCGACGTAAATTTTGTTCGTTACCGGGTTCACGGCTACGGCGTAGGGATTCGACCCGACCGGCACCGCAGCGGTGCTGTTCGTGGCGCCCCCAATCACGGTTACATTGTTGCTGCCCTGATTGGCCACGAAAACCCTGTTCATCACCGGGTTTACGGCTATGCCTGTGGGTTCGGAGCCGACGGGCACTGTGGTCGTGCCATTGGTGGCGCCGTTGATTACGCTAACGCTGCTGCTGCCGGTGTTGGACAGGAGCACGTAAATTTGGTTTGTCACCGGATTCACGGCTTCGGCCAAGGGGTTGGTACCCACATTCACCGTCGTCGTGCCGTTCGTGGCCCCATTAATCACGGTTACGTTGCTGCTACCCGCATTGGTGACATAAATCTCGTTCGTTACCGGATTCACCGCCACGGCAAACGGTGTAGTTCCGGCTGCAACTGTCGTGGAGTTGTTAGTGGCACCGTTGATCACCGTAACGTTTGCGCTGCCCTTATTGGTCACGTAAATGTTGTTGGTAACAGGGTTTACCGCCACGCCATAGGGGACGGTCCCAGCCGCCACCGTGTCGACCACAGTATTGGTAGCCCCGTTAATTACCGTGACGTTTCCGCTGGTCTCATTGGCCACATACACCAGGTTTGTCACGGGATTTACTGCCACGCCGAGAGGTCCCGTTCCGACGGCAATCGTGGTCGTCAGGTTCGGATTGGCGCCGTTTATTACCGTCACGGTGTTACTGCTGTAATTAGAGACATAAATCTGGTTTGTCACCGGGTTCAAGGCCAGGGCAAAGGGGCTTGTTCCAACCGTTACCGTGCCTACTACGGCATTCGTGCTCCCGTTGATGATCGTCACTGTGCCGCCTACTTCGTCGGTCACGTAAATCAGGTTAGTGACCGGATTCACCGCCACAGCCTCCGGACCGGCCCCGACGGTCACTGTCGCCGTCGCGTTCGTAGCCCCATTGATCACTGTTACAGTGTTACTGCCCTCATTGGTGACGTACGCCATGTTCGTCGCCGGATTCACGGCCACATTATAAGGTTTCGTGCCGGCCGCGATGGTTCCCACTACGGTTTGGGAATAACCGATCATCGGCCATGCCAGCAGCATGGCTGCAATCAGCACGATCCTCAAAGGGAATCTGTCGGCAGGCTTTTCGGCTAAACTCGCGTGGTTAGCAGGGCTATGTTTTGTTTGGACACTGGCGCGCAAATCGCAATTCATTAATTGCTCCTCAGGTTTCCTTCAATCCTGCTGTGCTCGGAGAATAAATTTGCATTCATTCCCCGAGCTGAATTCATTGGTGCTGGATTCCAACAGCCTGTAAATCGCGGCACCGCGACTTATTGGACTGGCGGCGCGCTGCCGGTGGACGAGGTGATTCGCATTACCGCCGCAACCGATGGGACGCCGCTGGAGTTGACAATGAACAGCATGTAATAACCTGGCGGGGCCAGGTTCGGATTGGCAGGCGCCGTGATCTGCAGCGTGCCGTTTCCCAGATCGCTGAAGGTGAGATTCAGCATTCGCTGATCCATGTGATCCGCATGCGTGGTGGCATCTTCGCGAATGAACGCAACACTAGATATAGCGGCGTCGTTCGGCGTGGTAATGGTAAAGGTCTGGTTATAGCCGATGACAGACGGAGCCGTCGTAATCGTCGGCTGAGCCCCATTGAACAAGTACGGCGGGCTAAAGATCTCCGCGTAGGACTGGTAAATGTTGCCGGAATCAGAGCCGGCCGAAATTATCTGCCCGCTGGGAAGAAGCAGGGCGGTGGAGTGATAGGTGCGGTTGCCTTTCTGCATGGCCATCGCGGTCCACTGGGCCGTCACCGGACTATATATCTCCGCTGCCAATTGGGGATCATCATATTCGCCGATCTGGCCGGCGCCGCCTATCACAGCGATGGTGCCGTCGGGAAGAAGGATGGCGTTGTGATCGTGGCGCGCAAAGTTCATCGTATTGTTTTGTAGTACCCACTGTGGATTGCTTTGCGAGAAATCAATGATCTCGGTGGTATTGAACGGACCCATATTCTCCCCGCCACCGATGGTCATCACCTGCTCAAGAGGATTCGCGGCGCCTGCCGCGCTCGGCAGCAACACGCCGGCGTCATGGCCGCGATACTCATTGTTAAAATTGTATTGCGTCGGTGACCAGGTGTTAGTGGCCGGACTGAAAATAAAACTAAAGAGATTTTGGTTGGTCACGAGAACATTTCCGCTGCCAAGCAGATAATTCCTCGGATAATCCTCCCAGATTGTGCCGTTGGGAGTGGGAAGATTTGCGCTGCTGGGTAGTGCGACAAAAAGATTTTTGATGGGATCATATATTTCCAACTGTGGAACAATCTCGCCGGCCAGATTCTCTCCGGACATGACCAGCTGAGTGCCGTCGGGCAGCGAGGTGTTTGTCGGATAATAGCGCGCCCAATTCATATCGGGAAGTTGCGTGAAAGCGCCGGTGAGCGGGTTATAGATTGTGGCGCTCAGGGAACCATAGACCCCCTCCCCGAGCGGGCCCGTCAAACCCCCGTCGATCAGCACGCGTCCATCCGCAAGATGGCTGTTCCCGGCGCAGAAGAAATCGGCGCTGGGCGACGTCGGAATAGGAGTGACCTGATTATTGGCTGGATTGAACAGAACCGCTATCGTTCCGGGGTATTGGCTCTGCGCGTTCAAATACTCCCAGAACAGGACTTGGCCCGTATTGAGGAGTGCCGCATGAATGGGGACCATTCCCAAGGAGATGGGATTGCTCCATTGTCCGGCTACGGCGGGATCTTTCGACGCCTGCTTAACCACTTTGGCAACCTTGGCGGGCGCGCCGCTTGCCAGGACATTTTTCTTTAGGTGCACGGAAAATCCCAGGCCAACCAGCAATAGCGCGGAAAGAACAGCAACGGTCGTTCTCACTTTCATGTCAATCCTCCCAGTTACTTGACGGTTGCGAGGCCTCGGTGGTTTCCCGGAAGGCCTCTGTCTTAGTTTCACATTCAACACGCGAAGACACGAACGCGGAGATTTCGATTATTTGGGCCTTTGATTTTTGCATAACACGTGATTCCTGCCTTCTGCGGGTACCACAAGGTTACACTCGCACCAGACCCCAGTCAAGCGGTTACTTCTCAAATATGGCCATCGAATCCGGTGCCGAGAGCCAGTAACATCATGGTACCCATTTCCGCGAAATGCCGTACAGGAGTCGGATCAGGAATGCTGAGGAACAGAACCAGCTGACGCGATGATTCTCTTGATTCCGCGTGCGAGGGGAAAAGCTAGGGGGCAACAGGTGCGTTGCCCCCGCCGAATTATTTACCTCGGTACGTGCGTGGTGAACCAATTCCCGCGCAAATGTCCCAGCCGGTCACACAGGTTGGATCGCCGGTGGTGATGTCATAGAACGGAAAATTGGGAGGATAGGGAAGGCCCGCTTCAGCATATTCCTTGTAGATCAGGTTGAGCTCACGATAGGTGGAAACGCGCAGCTGGCCCGCGGCGTTCACAATTCCCGCAAACGTCGGGCAAGCCCAACTCGTGCCTCCCACCTCGCCCCAACCGCCCTGAAGATAAATTGCCGTGCAGCAGAAATCCGCTGCCACGTCCGGGAATCCGCGCTGCGTGCCCACGATATTTTCGATGCCGTCCTGATAGCTGGGCCTGGGTTCATATGTGCTGATTCCCCCGCCGCCGCCGCCGGTATAATACTGTTCATTGACAAAATTTCCCTGGTCGTCGCGGTTGAAATACGTGCCGCCCACAGAGACGACATTGCGCGATGAGGTGGGGTAGAAGGGCTGGTTCAGGCCGCTATCGCCGGCTGCAGAGAAATACACCACTCCCGGAACGGTGAAAAATTTGTCAAAGTCGCGCTCCTGACGCCATTCGGAAACACCCCAGCTCATGCTGACCACGCCGCCGCCATTTTCGGCGACCAGCTTGCCCGCCAAGGCCACCGCTCGCCACGTGGGGTCGGTATTGACCTGAAACGACTCAACGAGAAAAAGTTTCGCATGGGGCGCCATGGCGTGGGCCCACTCGATGTCCAGAGCCTCTTCCGTGGTCCAACCTTCATAAACGGGAGGTTGCACGCCGTCGGCAAAAACAACCTGGAAGTCCGCAGCAGGCAAGCCGAAATAAGTGGAAAATGCCTGCAAGTCAGACGCCGCGGTTGGATAATAGCCGGCATCCACGATGGCGATCGCTCCCACTCCGCCTGTCGGCACTGCCGTGCTGGTGGTGATCGGGCAACCCGTCGGCCCGGCGACCAATTGGTAGACGCAGGCTACTGAGCCCGGTGTCTCGGCACCGGGAGGCGGCTGAGGCGCCTTGAAATCCGTCGGGCCCACAATAAAGTAGTTCGTACTTATTTGGCCCTGGTGCGGAATGCTGGACTGAGGAATCGTAATCTTTTTTCCATTTAAGATTCCGCTCTGTAGCCCCTGCCCAAAACTCGAGGAAACACATGGGCCAAACGATAATGCAATCGCAGCCATGGCTAAAATTACAATTGAACGTTTCATTCTGGATCTCCCTTTTGACTTTGAGGCCTTCAGTGTGTTGATCGCCTGCAGTCACGCTTCCGCGCCAGCAAGATTGTACACTGCGCAGTTTGTAAACCCCAACCTTTTCCTCGTCTGCGCGGGGACCTCTCCCGGCAGATGATTTTGTCCATGCATGCGCCGTGCGCTTTTACCTCGATGCGACTGGGAATCCTTCAGCAAATGACAGAGGGTTCTTCATCGGCGCGCCGCGAAGAAATTCTGTAACACGGCGGCACACTCCTCAGCCAGCACGCCGCCAGTGATTTCCACGCTGTGGTTCAGTTGCGGGCTGGAAAGCACGGTAAAGCACGAGCGGACGGCTCCGCCTTTGGGATCGTCGGCGCCGAAAACCAGCCGTGCAATGCGCGCCTGAATCATGGCGCCGGCGCACATGGCGCACGGCTCAATGGTGACGTAGAGAGTTGCGCCCGGCAGCCTATGGTTTCCGACAAGGGCGGCAGCCCGGCGCAGCGCAACGATCTCGGCGTGCGCCGTGGGGTCGGTGTCGGTAAGCGTACGGTTGTGCGTACGAGCCAGTTCGCGGCCGTCCAGCGTTATCACCGCGCCGATGGGAACTTCACCCGCTTGCGCCGCCATTTGGGCCTCTTGCAGCGCGCGCCGCATGAATTGAGTATCAATATGCTGGGTGCTGGGGTCGTCCATCGTAATTACTAGCCGATTCGCCGAGCTTATCATGGCCCAACTTGTCCCGCACGCCTTGACTTCCGCGGCGCAAGGCGGCAGACTAACCGCCAATGAAGGAATTGCTGAAACGCGTTTTTCTGGTCGATTTGTTGAAAGGGCTGTGGCTGACTTTTCGCTACCAGGCTCCGAAGAACGTTTACACGGAGCAGTATCCGCTGGAGCGGCCGATGGTGGCGGAACGCTATCGCGGCGCTCCGCGACTGAATAACAATCCGATTACCGGCGAGACACTGTGTATCGCCTGCAACCTTTGCGCGCTGGCTTGCCCCGAGAATTTGATTGTGGTGGGATGGCATCGCGACGACGCCACACGCCGCAAAGTGCTGACGGAATTCACCTACGACACTTCGCGCTGCATGTTCTGCGGGCTTTGCGAGGACGCATGCCCCACCGACGCGCTTGAGCTGACGCAGGATTTTGAGATGGCCAGCTTCACTCGCGAAGGCGCCATCTGGGACCGGCATATGCTTGAAGCCGGGCCCACGCCATCGCATTACACCCACTAGGTTTTCTTCACGTGACCTTAGCCCTGGAAATTTTCAGAAACGGATGTGCACTGCCCGAGCCCTCGCGGCCGCGCGTGCCAACAGACCACCGCTGATGGAACTTCGAAAAGACCCGATCACGCGCAGTTGGGTAGTCGCCGGACATGGCGAGCCGCAAATCGAAACTGCGGGAGCTTGCCCGTTTTGCCCTTCGGCGGAGGAAAAAGGGCCGGTACTGCTGGCGCTGCCGTCGGAAGGACCGGGGCAGGTTCGCGTAGTTCCGCACCCGAAGCCGCTCTACCGTATCGAGGGTCATCCGGAACGCACGGCGGCCGGCATTTACGACCGCATGCAGCCGGTGGGCGCGCATGAAGTTGTTATCGAGAGCGCGGATCACGCCCGCTCATTCGCGCACATGAGCGACGACGAAATCGCGCGCGTGATGGAAGCCGTGGCCCTGCGCATCGCGGATTTGAAACGCGATCGGCGCTTTAAGTACGTCAGCGCATTTCGCAATCAGGGTACGGCGGCGGGACAGGAATACGACCATCCGCATTGGCAATTGCTGGCCACCACATTCGTACCGCGACGAATTCTCTACGAATTGCGCTCCGCGCGGGAATGGTACAAGGAGCACGAACGCTGCGTCTTCTGCGATATTCTGCGGCAGGAGGAGAAGGCCAAAAAGCGCGTCGTGGATAGCCAGGGCGACTATGTTGCCTATTGCCCGTTCGCATCGCGCGTGCCCTATGAGACGTGGATTATGGGACGCCCGCACAATCATCAATATGAGCAGCCACGTCCCCGGGCTGACCGGCGGAACATGGCCGCGCTGGTGGGTCGCACGCTACGGCGCCTGCTTCAGGTAGCCCACTCCTACCATCTGGTGCTGCACACCGCACCGAACGGTCTTCAAAAGAAGGGTTCACTGCGCGAATATTGGAAGACTATCGCCGCCGATTATCACTGGCACATCGAGATTCTTCCCATTCTTACCGGTCGCGGCAAGTCCTACGGCCTGAAGGAAACCTATTTCAACGATCTGCTTCCCGAGACCGCCGCGGAGAATCTCCGCGCGCTGGACGCACGCGCCTGACGCATGGCGAAGGAGCTAAGCGCGGTGCGCGGACAAGGCCCAGCGCGGAATCAGCGCGGGGGAATTATTTTTCGGCTTCTCTTCCTGATTTTTCTGGTGGTGTTGGCGGGCCTTTTATTTCTCGGACGAGATCCTATTTTGCGCGCCATCGGCCACTTCTGGATTGTGGACCAGTCTCCGGAATATGCCGACGCGATCTTCGTCCAGGGAGACACTTACTTCTCCGAGCATGCCAATCGCGCTAGTGAGCTCTATCATGCGGGATGGGCGCCACGAATCGTTGCGGGCGGATTCATACTTCGCCCGTATATGACCACGGTGGAGCTGATGCAGCACGACCTGGAGCAGCGCGGCGTCCCGGCCAACGCCATCATCCCCTTTCCGCTGCGCGCCACCGATACGCGTGAGCAGGCCGCCGCCGTGGCGCAATACATGCAGCAGCAGGGATGGCATCGTCTGCTGTGGGTAACGTCGAATTATCATTCCCGTCGCGCGATGTACATCTGTGAGCGAGTGTTCCCGGGGAGCATCCAATTTCGCATCATTGCCGCGCAGGATTCCGCGTACAATCCCGACGAATGGTGGAAAACGCGCGCCGGGGCCAAATTTTTGTTCCACGAGACGTTCGGCATGGTGGTGGCCATGTGGGAATTGCGGCATTCGCCGGCGATTTCGCACTCCAACTGGGGCGCGCTGAAATTCCAGCCGGGCGCACGGGGGCCGGCGGGGCTGCGAACAGTGCCCGCTAGTGCCAGGTTGTATGGAACGGCGCTGTTTCGCTGTTTACGGGCGCGCCTCGCTGTACTATAGTCGTACTTCTAATACCATTGCCGTCCCGCGCGGCTCCCAGACCGGCGGAATTTCCAGGAGCGATTTCCATGTGGCGAAAACAAGTTGATGTGCGGCCTGCACCACCTCAGGGCGGGCCTTCACCGTGGCCTCCGGCGGCGTCCGATCCGGCGCCCGCTGCGCGGCATGCGGCGCGCGCAGAAGAACCCCGCGCGGATTCACGCATGGAGTCGCGTGCCGACTCCAATATGGGAGCGGGTTTGCGGATTCGGGGCGAAATTTCCGGCGACGCTTCGCTGCATTTTGAAGGCGAGATTGAAGGAACCATCCAGCTTCGCGACGCCGATTTGACGGTTGGGTCCGCCGCGTCGGTTCGCGGGCATGTGCAGGCTCGCGAAGTGCGCATCGAGGGGCGCGTGGAAGGCGATATTCGCGCGTCGGCACGCATAGTGCTGCGAGCTTCCAGCCACGTTGACGGCGACCTGATCAGCCCGCGCATTGCGATTGAAGATGGCGCGCGGTTTGCGGGCCGCGTCGACATGGCGCGGCCTGGTGCGACGTCTTCGACGGCTGCAAGAAGCGAGCCCAAAAATGACGTGCGCGGAGCCGGCGTCGAGGACGCGGAGCAATCCGAGCCGATGACCGCAACTTTGTTCGGCAGGGCGAAACTCGAGGACGAAGGCGCGTAGCAGTGAGTCAGCCTGACAAGATACTCGAAGGCCGCGCGCAAGGAGCCGAAGAGGCGCCTCGTTCGCATGGGCCGCGAGCGATGCCCGCGAAAATAATGGCGGGGTCGGCGGCGCGTCCGGAATTTTCGCGCGCGCGGACGGCCGGCGAAGCGGCTGTGGCCACCGCCGCGCCAGGCGTGCGTCCATCGTATGGACTGAAGGATTTAATCTGGCTGGTGGGAGACCGCGCGGGCGGCGACCTGCTCGATTTGGGCCCCGCGTGGCAAGCGACGCTCGATTTTTTCCTCGAGCGCGGTTTCCGGGTTTCGATTCAGGATTTGCTGATCGAATGGAAGGATTTTCAGGCCGCCCAGGAACGCGAAGCCGCGAATGCCGCCCGCGTTGGCGAGCATGGTCAGCCCGCAGACCGCCCCGCGCCGCCGTCTCCCCACGCCTCCGCCGAGGCTTTTCTGCACGCGGAACTCCGGTATCCCGACGAAAGCATGGACGCCATTCTCGCGTGGGATTTCTTCGATTACGCCACCGACGCTCTCGCCGTCCGCCTTGCCGCGCGGCTATTTGAGATGCTGCGTCCCGGCGGCTGCGTCCTGGCCATTTTCCACGCTCGCCCGCCGGACGTTTTTCATCGTTACCGCATCGCCACCGGAGGAATTGAATTGCGGCCCGCCCCCGCCCCCGCTCGCTGCACACGCGTCTTCCAAAACCGCGAAATTCTCCAGCTCTTCGGCCAGTTCCGCTCCGCCAAAACCTACGTCGGCCGCGACCAAATCCGCGAAGGCCTCTTCGTTAAGTAGTCCGTTCTTTTTGAAAGTTTTAGAATCCAAGGTCACCGAACTCCACGCTGGAGTCTCAAGAGCTCCGAAAGGAGTCGGGGACCTTGCATCATTCGTTCCGCAAATTGCTTTTGCCGTCTGGCATTATCTCTCCGCCCCCGCACGTTATGGTCCACGAGGTTCCGAGCACCCCGGAAAGAATGGAGGTCGTCCTTGAATGACTGATCAATGATCGGAGTTTGCCCAGGCGTACAGGCTTGGCTTGAGGCGAGTGTGTTGATCCTTGACGACCAGTCCATTTTCTGTACCGCCGCTTCCGTCATCGTGAGGTGGTGCTTTTTGGCAGCACGAATTGCAAGCTTTTCAGTCTCCCTCTCCACTAACTCGCACATATCGCGAAGTCCATCCTTGCGATCGACGTCATTGAACTTCGTAAGGGCGGCCCTAACCTCATAAGTGCAACTACCGAGTCGGAGAGTCGGGTCCGGCGTCACCACGAGTGCGGCGTTTCGTGCTCGCTCCGATTCAGTGACAACCCCATTTTCCGCGACTATCAGAAGGCCAACCCCATCCTTCTTAATTTCCGCGAGCATCCGAGCCTCTATTTGAGCATCCTCAGATGTAGCTAAGTAAAGCTCTGCATAATGCCGATTGGCTCCAAGCCAGTGTGCAAGATCCTTTAAGGCGTTCCCATATGCCGGGGTGCCTTGTGCTTCAACAAGGACGTGCAGTTGCGCGCGACTCGCCACAAGAGTTGTCCGATATGGGGCATCCGACCAGACCTTGACCTCCGGTCGCACCAGCATTCCTTTTCTCTTAAAGTGGCGCCAGACAGCAGTAGCACTCGGCTGCGCTTCATCAGCGGTAAGAGTAAACTTCATTCTCTATCTCAGGAGCCTGCTGATTTCCGCCTGTAGACGAACAAGCGCCGTAATAGTATCCTCTCCTAGATTCTTACGCCCCTCATATTTCGCGAGCTCTCCCGCGATTGATTCGATTTTCCTTGTCAAGGTCCTTTGTTCATAGGCGGCCTCAACCGTGTCCTTATATGCCTCGTGTACTGAGTATTGTTTGTCCCTCACTAGGCGAAGTATTGACGGAGCCGCGTCCTCCTTCCGGATCCCCGCCGTCTCCGCCCGCGCAATTTTGCTGATGTCGCGGAAACTCACAACATTGTCGATAACCCCGCTCATGTATTTGTTAACGAGGGCATCAATATACTCGGGCTTTTTGACGCTGTCGAATACTTCGGGCACGTATCGCTCAATAACATGCAATGACTTATAAATTTCGATAAATAGATCCGGCTTGATACGCTGTTGAGCCCTCGGTTTCTCCGCTTCTTTCAGGAGCATCCGCTGATACCGTGCTGGCAAATCAAGAAGCTCGAGCGCTCTCTTTACGGTCGGAAGGCGCACGCCAGTAACTGCGGCTAGCGTTTTAGGGCTGGTATCCTCATTCGCCTTCTCTAAGAGAGAGCGAACTTCACCCAGCTTCATGGCCATGGGCATCAAATCCCAGTCAACACGAACATTGTGTATATTAAACATCATCAACAAATTCTCTAGGCGGTTTGGTTTAGGCTGAACAATTGCTGGCACCGCTTGCAGGTTTAATTTTCGTGAACAGCGCCAACGTCTTTCCCCATCGAGAAGTATGTACTTCGAGCCTTCCGCATATACTGAAACAGGGACCTTAATTCCGGTCTCTTTGATGGAATCCAGGAGCTCGTTCATGTCCTCCTCATGGAACACCAACCGTGGGTTTTCCGGATTGGGTTTCATAGAGTCCGGATTTATTTGTCGTAACGAAGCCGTCGGTTCGTTCACTTGATGACCTCCGACTCGAAGCCCAGGAGAGGATAACTGGATAGCAGGGCTTCGGTCACTGGACCACGAAAGGAATCTCCTCCACCGATCAGACTCTGCCTAACGGTCCTATAGTAGTGGAATCCCTGGTAAAGCCGTCTGACCGCAGGATGGTCGGCGTTAGTGACTAGCACATACACTCCCGCGACGCTCAGGGACTTCGCAATGCGTGCGAGTCTTTTCTGATCCTGCCATGAAAACAGGGGTGCGTTGTACGTGAGAAATCCATTGTTCCTGTGCCCTGTAACGTAGGGGGGATCCAAATAAACGAAATCGCCTTCGACAGCACTGAGAAGAACTGTTTCGAAATCATCGCACACAAGTCTCGCTCTTGTGAGACGGCCAGCAGCCGCACGAAGACGCGGTCTATCACAGATGGTGGGATCCGAAAATTGTCCTCGGGGAACGTTGAACTGCCCCTTGCGATTCACCCGGTATAAACCATTCCAGCATGTTCGGTTGAGGTACAAAAACCTCGCGGCAAGCGCCCGTCTAGATTGAGGGCTGCGATTGCGGATGCGATAGTAAAATGCGTCCTCGTGGGGATATGTCGAAAGTAGGCGGATTACGCCTTCACAGTCGCCTTTTAGCGCCCGGTATGTCTGTATCAATTCCTCGTTCATATCTGAAAGGGTCGCATGCGCAGGAGCTAGGGCGAAGAAAAATGCACCACACCCGAGGAACGGTTCAAAATATCTGCCTGCGAAGTCAGCAGGCCTCAGCCGTGAAGCAATTCGGGCTAGCCACTGTTTCCCGCCTGCCCACTTCAGGACGGGACGGACCCGGTTAGTCGTCGCCTCAACTGCGACAGTCGTGGAGCGTCCGGGGGACTCAATGGTAACACGGTTGCAGTGGGGTATGATTGTTACCGGCTGCATGACGGAACTTCCCCAGATGGGGAAACGCTTCGCTTTCTTGTTGGCGTGGTAGCTGTTTCGGGTGTCATGTCAGCATTTAGGATATTAAGTTCCATGCTATAAGGAATCTTTCCATCAGAGAGAAATTTGGCAAACGCATCAGGGCTTACAACTACGATCGAGTCGAAACCTTCCACGAGTCCAGCTCGCCGAAGCCTCGCATCCAATGCCCATCGATCCTCAATAGCGATGTCATCTGTGGATGTTCGCTCGTTAAGCAACATTCGCTCAATCTTATCCTCGTCACCGACTAATGGGTTTGCCACCCGCACACGTTGCGGTTCGTCCAGAGGTCTGCCCCAGAATTCAGCCTCACTAAAACTCGATGCGAAAAAGATCCCGCGCTGCGCATAAGAGGAAGGGTCACGCGGCGGAACATGCCACCATTTCTTGCGATTTATGTGGACGATTAGTTTGTCTCGGAACTCCTTTTTCAATCGCATCAGTGGATTGTACTCTTCCGCGGACCCTTATTCTAGGCGCCACGAACGACGGGAAATAATTTAAGTCACGCGAGGGATTTGCCGCGAGCCATGCGCGATTTCAGCCAGTGGTACAGCATCGGCAGGAATGACGCGACGATGACGGCGGCGATGACGTAATGAATTTTTTTGTCCACGTTGGGGACGCTGACGCCCAGCGTGTAGCCCAGCAGCACCATCCCCCACACCCACAGGACGCCGCCCAGAATATCGAACAGCAGGTAGCGCGGATAGCTCATGCGCGCCGCCCCGGCCACCGGCGGGCAGAACGTCCGCACGATGGGGACGAAGCGCGCCAGGATAATCGTCTTCGATCCGTTTTTTTCGTAGAAGGCGTGCGCGCGCTCGAGATATTTCCGCTTAAAGAAACGCGAATCCGGCCGGCGATATAATTCCTGGCCCGCTTTCCGCCCGATGGCGTAGCCAAGCTGGTCGCCCGCGATGGCGCACAGCGTCACCAGCGAGAGCATCCACGCCAGGCTGAGGTGCCCCAGCGCGGAAAACACCCCGGCTGTGACCAGCAGGGAATCGCCCGGCAGAAAAAATCCCACGAACAATCCGGTCTCGGCGAAGATCATCACGCAGACCAGCGCCAGGCCGCCGTATTCGATCAGTCCGCGAACGTCGTAAAGCTGGTGCAGAATCTGCCGAATCCAGTCCCCCATGCAATGTTTCCTTTCGAATGCTTCCTCGATGCTGATCCTTGTTGGGACCGCGCGCCGGAATTGGCGGCTCCGCTGGCTGCAAGGCTGGGCTAATTCGGCCGCTTGGGCGCCGTCCTACGATAGCAGAGTCCGCGCAATGGTTTGGACGAAGTCTTACCGGGAGGCATATCCGGAATTGGTACTTTCGGGCCAAAATAATTTAGCCGCTAGTACCATTGCTCCCAAAAGCGGTGTCCGGCATAATGATTACAACGGAAAGGGTAGGGACGGGGAGTCAGGGCAGTTTTGGCCCGCCAGCGTACGCGCTCCCCGTTCAGTTTTACGGCTCGCCGGGCCGCCCAGCCCTTGGCGCGCCGAGTGTGGTTTCTGCCTTCGTCAATTTATTCCACTGCTCTAAGTGTGTAATTTTCCGCAGCCCTCATTCCCGATAATATTATGCCGCGCGTTACGCAATTTCCCTAAGCATTCGGTGCGCGCCTATATGAGTGCGAGCACAAAAAAGGGCCGCCTGGTTTCCCCGGCAGCCCTTTCTCGATGATTGGCGGCAGAAGCGGCCGTCAGCTTATTTTGCTGAAGTGCAGCTCGGGAACCGGAAGTTCGCGATTTGCGTGCTCCAGTTAAATTCGCCAGTGGTCTTGTCGTATTCGGTGGTGTACCAGAAGGTGCAATCGTCCGCCGGGTCAAGCTCCATGCTGCTGTAATCTCCCCAACGGAAGAATTCTTCGGCACCGCCGCCTACCTTGATGGCTTTCGGCGATTCCAGTGTTCCCAGAGGGTCGCTGAGAACGCGTCCGCTAAATCCGATCGAAGGATAGGTGTTGGTGCTGTTTGAGTAGCTGGCGCCGACGGCCAAGTCACCGTACTTGTCGAACGCGGTGCTGCCCATCCAAATGGTGTACTTGGTGCTCTGAGCCGTGCCTTGCTGGTAAAGAGTTGGCGTGGTGCCGGGGCTGCGGATTTCATACCACCTGAGCGCCAATATTTGGCTTCCCGTAGAGGGCTTTACCGAATGGTTGAACGTCAGGGATTCATAGCTTCCGAAATTACGATAGGCCAAACGGAACAACGGCCGATCGCTCATGCCCTCGAGCGTTGCGCCGCCGGGCTCAGGAACACAGGAGTCCGGATACGCACAACTGTCGTCGTAAGAGGCCACGGTGACGGGCAGCGGCCCGGTAAAGGTGGAGTTCGCGGGATTGGTGAAGTCCACATGGAATTGATAGAAGTGCAGCGTCGTGGAATTGAACAGGCTGACGTAGAATGCCGGTTCTCCCTTCGTGAAGAGCGTCTGACCGTCCAAATCGGAAGGCAGGAAAGGGCTTTCCGAGCCATACGGGCCGAAGCACTGCATGGTGGCTGTTTGCCCGGCCAGCATCGCAGTGCGGTTCAGCGCGCAGGCGATCGGCCCTTCGAAGAATTCGCCGTCTTCGAAGTCATCGTACATCCAGTAATACGCATCCGGCCAGATGCCCAGTTTCGGGTAATCGTCGAAATTATTGCCGGTGGAAAACGCATAACGATTGTAGCTGCCCGTCGCATCCGAAGTGGTGGAGACGGCGACGCAGTACTCGTATGGCGTGGTGGCAACCATCAACTGGCTGACCACCCAGCGGCCAGCGAGCTGGTCGTAGCGGGCTTCGATGTCGCCACTGTTATTGGTCTCGCAAGAGCCTCCGAATCCGGACCAGAAAGCATTGCCAGCCGTTGGGCCGGCAATCAGCGCGCCGGTCGTCTTATCGAAGATGGCAAAGCTGAGGTTGACCCAGTCCAGCACCTGCGTGGCTCCCACGCCTGCATTGGTATCCGGCGGCGAGACCGAATCGCTAAATCCATAATCGCCCTGGCCGACTCCGGCAAAGTTCAAGCCGATGATGGCGCTCACCGGAGGCAGAACCTTTGTTTGCCCCACGGGATCGGGTACATCACTGGTGATTCGCGCGCGTCCGGTTGTGTGCTCCTGCATGGCATGGCGCGCCAATGAAACCGATTCGGCGGGCATATTCTTAATCATCTCGCGCAATGGCGGAGAAACGTCGTGATGATCTTCTTGAGTGATCGTGGGGTTGTGAGCTATCGGCACATTCTGTGCGTTTTGCGCCGTTGCGGGAAAAACTGAGAGAAAAACCAAAACCAGGGCGGCCATCAAAGTGGCGGCCAAGCTTGCAAAAATTCCTTTCATCGCTTCCTCCTAGTGAGCAGCTAGCCGCTTCCTACGGCTTCCCAGCACTGGTGAGAATGTACTCCGCATGGGCGCCAGTGTCAATTAAAACCTCTGTTCGCGGTGGTTCAGGCCGAAAAGACGTCGTGCAATCAGAGCCCATACCGACTTTAGGCGGGGAAACAATGGCAACAGCAGTCCCAATGTTGTTGCCGAGAGAACTAACCATATGGTATATCTCACGTGTTGTTCGCCGACGCGAATGCGATTGAGCGATTCAGCGAAAGATCCCCTCCATGGAAGAACGCCATGAAAAAACTCGTCACCATCGCTGCAGTTCTCTGTGCGATTGTTTTGCTTATTTCGATCTGGCGGTCTGAGGCCGCGAGGAGAGAAAATCCGGCTGCTGCGCTCAACCAGACCTATTGCATCGGAAATCAGCCCTGCGTCACAACGTATCACAATGATCTCAATCGAGACGGCGTCAATTCCAACGAGGCAATTCTGAAGGCCTCGAGTTTTCCGAAGGCTTTCACGTCTTCCAGTCCATTGACGACGAACGGCTTGATCTTCGCCCAGCCCCTGTATATCAGTGAGAGCGGCACCGCCACTTGCACAGGGGGAAACACCAGCGCCTCGCATATGGTGTTCGTTGCGACAGAGGAAGATTATGTGTACGCCTACGACGATGCGGGAAACCCCTGCTGGTCTGAAAACCTGGTTGGCACCGGCGAGACAGCCGTGCCGGCCATCGCTACTCCCGGACCTTGCGGGATGATCGTGCCTGAATACGGGATTACGGGCACGCCCGTGATTGACGTTAGCGTGACGCCCCCGATTCTGTACGTTGTCACGAGCGAAATAAATTCCTCCAACGTTTACACACAAAGGCTGCACGCGATAGACGTGACCACAGGAAACGAAGAGACCAGTTGGGGATCGCCGTTGGATCTCGGCGCGGCTTTCGGGTCCAAATTTAACGCTCAAGTGCAGCTCCAGCGAGCGGGGCTGGCGCTTTTCAGTTCCGGCGGCACGGCAAATGTTTACATCACCTGGGCTTCCTACTGTGACGATAATAAATCAGGCTATTACAACGGATGGCTGGGCCAAGTCCAAATCAACTACGCGGCCGCGATTCCAATGCTCGGGCTGGAAGGCTATTTTGATTCCGAGCCTTTGCCGTCCGGCAACAATGACGGTGGCATCTGGATGGGGGGAGGCGCCCCCGCCGTGGACGCCCTAGGAAATCCGTATTTAGTTGTGGGCAATGGCAATTTTGATGGTGGGGTGAGCGAGTGGGGACAATCGATTATTCAGCTTGCCCCGGCAACGTCATCGAACTGCGGCAGCCCTCCCTGTGCTCTGGCTGTTACCGATTACTACACGCCGAATGCCTACCAGCAACTGAACGAAGGGGTCAGCTCGCCATCCTACATATGTGACCGGTATGTGCCGTCCGGCCAGTCCTGCCCGACAACCAACCAAATCACCTTTCCAAATGACATGGATCTGGGTGCCTCGAATGCGGTTCTCATTGCTCCGGGTGGCTACTCGAGCGTGACGCCGCTTATTCTTGCAATGGGCAAGGAAGGCGTGTTGTATGTGGACTATTACCAGCCCTCCGCCGGCTCGACGATGGGAGGACTGGATAGCTGCGGATACGGCGTAACCACGTGTGCGGCGCTCAATCCCGCACAGACAGCTTGCAGGGAAGGGAACGCGGGCGCCGGCAAACTTTCGCAATGTTTCCCGGCCACCACGAAGTTTAAGGACGGCATCGATTCGAATGGTATTCGAGGCTCGGTGGCCTTCTGGAATCCGCAGGGAACCTCGCAAATCTACAACCTCTTGTTTGTTGTAGGAATTGGAGACGTCGTGAACGTTTACAACACTTCGACAGCCACCAGGTTCAATACCGCGCCTGCGTCAACCGACAATGGTCCCACTGGAAAGTTTGGATATCCCGGCGCCATCCCCTCGATTTCGTGGAACAGCTCGGGAAAGGCGTCTGACGGCATTCTGTGGGTGCTGGATACGAGCGAATATGGCGCGTATCTGCACGGACAACCAGTTCCGGCCGAAGCCTCTTACCTTACGGCTTATTCTGTTATCTCAACAAGAGACGGGAGGGTTTCTCTCTCTGGGCTCTGGACCAGCTATTCGAAGACGCCCGATCCCAACGCTCCGGGCGCCGTCAAGTTTGTGGTGCCCACGATCGCGAACGGGAAGGCGTTCGTCGCGGGCGGCCAGGGAGGCGCGACCCCCTATGCCCCCGCTGAGAGTGGAACAAACTGCATACCGGGCGCATGTACGGGTTGGCTTACCATTTACCAGTGACAATGCGCATTCACGCCGGCGCGCAGTCCAAAGTGGGCTGTAAAGCTGCGCTTAGAAACTCACCCTCCCCCGGCGGGGTGAACGCCTCGCGTTTTTAATTGCAGCCGGGAATCTTAAAGTTGGCGATTTGCGTGTTCCAGTTGTTCCCGGACGGATCACCGGTGACCTTTACATATTCGGTGGTATACCAGAAAGTGCAATCGTCCACGGGATCGATTTCCATGTCGCTGTAATCTCCCCAGCGGTAGTACTCCTCAACGCCGATGCCTTTTTTCATGATTTGCAGCGGACGCATGGATCCCAGCGGATCCGAAGCCAGTCTTCCCGTCACCGCGATGCTGGGGACGATGGCGCTGCTGCTGCCGCTGAACCCCATGGCAAAGTTGCCCGCGCTGTCGGACGCGATACTGGGCATCCACAATGCCGCTTTGCTGTTCGCAAATGTGCCCTGCTGCTCGATAGTCGGAGTGGCGTTGGGATTTTGAATTTCATACCAGCGCGATGCGGAGGCCTGCCCGTTGGAAGGTGTTACCGAATGGCTCACCAGAAGAAATTCGTGACTATTGATGTTGCGATAGGCCAGCCGGAACATCAGACGGTCGCCCAGCGAGTCCAACTCGTCGCCGGGAGAAGGCTGCGGAATACACGTGCCGCCGCCGCAGGCTTCGGAATACGACGCCACCGTGATTGCCTCGGGCCCGGTGAACGTGGTGTTATCCGGGTTCGCAAAATCCACGTGGAATTTGAACAGATGCAGATCCGTGCTGTCGTACAAATCCACGAAGAAAGCGGGTTCGCCCGTCGGAGGAAGGGTGTTGCCGTCCATGTCCGAAGGGAGCCAGCTCGCCTCATTGGAATTCATGAAGCATTGCGCCGACATGGCTCCGCCGGTGAGCATGGCGGTGCGATCCAGCGCGCAAGCCTCCGCAGCGAAGCCGCCATTCGATTCGAAATTGTTAACGGTGGCGTAGTAGGCGTCCGGCCAGACGGAGATTTTCGGATAGTCCGGGAAGTTTTCGCCGAAGGAAAGCTCGTATAGGTAGTAAGCGCCAGTGGCGTCATCGGTCTGCGAAACGGCGACGCAGAGCATGTACGGGCTGGTCTCAAATTCAAATTGTGACATCACCCAGCGATTGGCCATCTGGTCGTACTTGGCGACGATGTCGCCCTGATAAGGCTGCGCGCACGTGCCGCCCAGGCCGGCCCACAGGTCCATCGCCGGAGTAGGCCCGGCAATCAGCGCGCCGGTGGATTTGTCGAAAATGGCGAAATCATCGTTGATGAATTGCACGTACTGCGTGCTGCCCGCCGCGCCGTTGGTATCGGGGACGGGAAAGTAGTCGCTATAGCCGTAGTCACCGTTGCCGATGCCGGCGAAATTCAACTTGAATAGGCCGGGAAGTGCGGGCAATTGCGCGCGCTGCTCGACGGAGTCGGGAACGCTCGACGTAATCGGCGAGCGCATCTTGCCCGGCTCCATGATCTGATGGAATTCCATTGGGGCGGGCGGCGCGTTGCGTATGATGTCGCGCAGCGGACGCGAGACGGCCTGGCGCTCGGTGTGAATAATGATCGGATTTCGCTGGACTTTAGCTTCTTGTGCCGCCGCAGGATGCGGGACGACGCAAATTGCCGCCGCGCTCGCGAAAATTATTGCAGCCAAACTTCGGGATGCCTTCCTCATGTCGTCTCCTCAAGTGGACCGCTTCACAGATTGCCGCTTCGTGCAAAATTCCGCCACGCGAATCGGCGGTGCGTATGTTCAAGGGTATCGGACGCCCGCGCTTGGGTCAAACCCTAAATTGCGATCAGCGCGAGTCGCGCGCGAATCAAAAGCAGCGCGGTGGCCATGCGACGAGCGAGCCGTGCGCGGCTGCGTGGCGCGGCTGCGTGGCGCGGGCGCGAAAGCTTCAACCGAGGGCGCCGGCGGACCCGACCAGGTGGCAGGAATAGCTCTTGACGATGAGCCACGTCTCGCAATTGACGCGGAGATTCAGCGATTCGACGGCGGCGGGCGTGACGTGCGCAAGAAAGCAAACACCGCCGCAATTTACGCGCACGGCGACGCGCGCGCCGGTGCGAACTATTTCTTCGACATGGCCCGGCAGGACGTTGCGGGCGCTTAGTTTTTCAGGCCGTATTCCGGCCAGCAGAATGTCCCCCGCGCGAATTGCCACGCGGATGGATTGTCCGGCGGGGACGCGCGTCAGCGGAACTTCGAGAGCGACGGGACGCGACATTGCGCGAGAGTTGTCCCACGCTTCAAGCGCCATGCTGGACGCTGCGTCGCTCGGTGTTCCCGGGAGGACGTTGGACAGCAGCGCGGGCCTAGCCTCGTCGGCGCGCAGACGGCAAGTCATGGTGCCGTTTGCTTCGTGTGCGGCGGTGATTTCGGCGTCGAAAATATTCTCGAAGCCCGCAAGACGCGCGACAGTTTCGCGGCGTGGCGCGTCGAGCACGTCGGCCGGAGCTCCTTGCGCGGCGATACGTCCGCTTTCCAGCAGGATCATACGCGTTCCCAGGGCGAAGGCTTCTTCGCGGTCGTGCGTGACATAAAGGATGGGAATGCCGCGGGCGGCGTTCCATGCGCGCAGGTCGTCCACAATGCCGGCTTTCACTTCCGCGTCGAGCGACGCCAGCGGTTCATCGAGCAAGAGGGCGCGCGGCTCCGTGACCAACGAGCGCGCCAACGCCACGCGCTGCTGCTCGCCGCCGGAGATTTCGCGAGGCTTGCGCCGACGCAAGTGCCCAATGCGGAGGCTTTGCAGGACGCGGTCCACGCGCACCGCTCGTTCGCCGGCGTCCATGCGGCGCAATCCATAGGAAATATTTTCTTCCGCCGTCAGATGAGGAAAAAGCGCCAAGTCCTGAAAAACGAATCCCAGCTTGCGCTCCGCCGGGTCGCGCCGGATTCGCGTTTCGGCGTCAAACCATATCTCCTCGCCGCAGGCGATTCGCCCGGTTTCCGGCGTCGCCAGGCCCGCGATGCATTGCAACAGCGTGGTTTTTCCCGCGCCGGACGCTCCGAAGAGAATTGTCACGCCGGGCGACACGGCAAAATCAGCGTCCAGAGTGAAGACGATTGCACGACGCTCGCGATAGGTTTTTCGAACGCGGACGGCAAGATCGCCGTTTCGTCCCTCGTAGTGCGCCTCTGTTTTCATCATGAATGTCTGCCCGCTCGCGGATGATTGTCGCCGCCGGTTACTTCGCCGCGCCGCGCAGGACGCCACGGAATTCATCGTCGGCCAACCGTTCCAGCAGATAAGCCGCGCCGAGCGCCGCTACGGCAGTCGCCAGCAGAAAAAGCGCGAGCGGAAATGCTCCGCGCAGACCCTCGGCCTGGAACTGCACCCATAGATAAATGGGGACGGTGTGCGGCGAATAGGCCATCACCAGCGTGGCGCCAAATTCTCCCAGCGCGCGTATCCATCCCAGCGCGATTCCGGCGGCGATCCCCGGCCACGCCAGCGGCAGCGAAATCCGGCGGAAAGTTTCCCAGGCGGAGTCGCCGAGCAGCGCGGCGGCCTGCTCGAGCCGAGGATTCAGCGAACGGAATGCGGAATAAGACGCCACAACAACAAATGGGCCCGCGGCGAAAATCTGCGACAGCACGATCCCTGCGAAATTTCCCGTCAGCACAATTCCGGCCGATGCGAAAACGCGTCCTAGCAAACCATAAGGCCCAAAAAGCAGGAGCAGGAGCACTCCGCCGACCAGCGGAGGCATCACGAGCGGAAGCAGAATCAGCCCCATGCCGATCCGACGCCACGGCCGCGACGCTCTCGCCAGAACGCACGCCAGCGGCACTCCGAGCAGCGTCATTAACGCGGTCGAAACAAGGGAAGTCTCCAGCGAAATGCGAATCGCGTCGCGCGTTCCAGCGTCGGCCAGCGCGTCGCGGATATCCGCCGAGCGAACTTGGCCCAGCAAATTCACCAGCGGGAGGACCAATTCCAGTAGCAGCAGAAATCCCAGCAGGGCGAAGATTATCCATGCCGCATTCACGCGGCGGTTCACGGTTTGTACGGGCCTTCGACGCGCTTACGAATTGCGGGGGGAATCTGGTTCATGTCTCCGCCGGCTCGGATGGGCACGTTGTCGAGGCCCGCTCGTGCCAGCAGCTTGCGGCCGTCAGGGGAGAGCAGGAATTCGACGAATTCCGCCGCTCCTCGCGGATCGGTAGCCGCGACGGGAATTGTTGCCGTGAAAAGAATCGGAGAGCCGCGCATCAGGACGCCCTTTTGCGTCATATAGGTTTGCCCGGCGTAAAGCGCGGCGAGAGCGGGGTCGCCTTGATTCAGTTGCGGCGGAAACGCGATATAGGGCCATGCGTGAGCGAGGACTTCATGTTTGTAGAAAATGGCCGCGTCAACCTGGCCAGCCTCGAGGCGCGCCAGCAGCTCAGGCTCGGGGAAAATTTGCGCAGGATTATGCGGGCCGCCGAGAAGCGCCACAATGCCAGGCTTGTGGTAATAATTCTGGGCCATCGAGAATAGAAACAGCGTGCGATAGCCTTTGGGATCCAAGTCCGGATCGGTGCGGCCGAGCTTTACGCCCGGTTCGGCGAGCACTTCATACCAGGCGCGATGTCCGGCCTGCGCCTCCTCGAATTGCGGTGCGAATTTGCTTTTGGGATTGAAGCCCAGCACAAGTTCCGCCGATGCAAATGTGATGTACCAGCGGACGAGATCGTGATTGGCCGCGCCCATCAGGGTTTTTTCATTTACGGCGGCATCCGCACTGATGAAAACGTCCGGCTTACGCAGGCCGTCGCGCATCATGTTGGCCGCACCCGTCGAGCCTTGTCCTTCGCCCTGAAATGCGTAGCCGGTCTTGTGCGTGAACGACGGACCAATGCTTTTTTCCATTACGGCGGTTAGCGAGCCCGCATAGAGCACGTTCACGGACCTCTTGTTGCCCACCCGGGTCGGAAATGCGCCGGACGGAAAAGCCCAAAGGAATGCAAATGCCGCTAAGGCCGTGATTATCACGAGAGTCGCCGCCGCGGCGCGCGCTGTCATTCGTGCTGCGTTATTTTTAGTGTGCGTTTGTTGTATTCGGACGTTCATTAGTCGCCTCACGCCCGCAGGATCATTACTTCAGTGGCTTTCACCAGCGCCGCCACTGTGTCGCCGGGTTCGAGCCGCAGCTCCCGCGCGGCTTCCGACGTAATGATGGAAGTAATCCGTTGGCCGCCGATGGAAAGCTTTACCTGCGCCAGCAGGCCATCTATTTTCACTTCCACCACTTTGCCGAGCAGTTGATTGCGTCCGCTGATGCGGCGGAAATTCTTTCGAGATTCCATGGCTGAGGAGTCTTTCTTGCGCGGAAGAAACCGCTCGAGTTCGCGCACGGGGACGCGATGATGTCCGCCGGCGGTTTGCGTGGTTTTTATTTTTCCGGCATAGATCCACTGCTTCAGCGTGACGTAACTTATACCCAGCGCCTGCGCCGCTTCGCGTGGACGGAGCAATTCATTCGATTGGCTCATAGAAATTCCTGCCGCTACGACTCCAGTGTCTTTTGTTGTCTCGGGTCTCCATGCATTCCGTTCGGCTTGCGTGACACCGAGAATATCGAGTCAAGTCTAAACGGATTAATATGGTGTGTAAATGCGATTTCGTGCGAATCTGGGGCCAGTGGCTCCGCGTCGCGCAATTGCTTGAATGGCGCGTCAGCTAAATGAGAGCGTGATAAAGGGCCGCGCTTCTGATACTTTTCCCCATGGAGACACCGTGGCTGAAAAGCACAAAGTGCTGATTCTGGGAGGAGGCTTTGGCGGGCTGGCCGCCGCGCGGGCGTTGAAGTCGGCACCGGTGGATGTGACGCTGGTGGACCGCCGCAATTTCCATTTGTTCCAGCCGCTGCTCTATCAAGTGGCGACAGGGGCGCTTTCGCCCGGCGAGGTGGCGGCGCCGTTGCGCTCGGTACTTAACCGCCAGAAAAACACGAGAGTTCTGCTGGCCGATGCAACAGATGTGGATTCGGCGCGGCGGCGCGTTTCATTTGGCGACGGGACTTCGCTTCCGTATGACTCGCTGGTGGTGGCCACGGGCTCGCAGAGCTTCTATTTTGGAAACGAAAATTGGCGCGAATATGCGCCGACGCCGAAGAGCCTCGAGGAAGCGATCCTGATTCGCCAGAAGATTTTCCTGGCGTTTGAAAATGCGGAGCGAATTTCCGACGTGGCGCAGCGCGCCGCGTGGCTCACTTTTATTATTGTCGGCGGCGGACCGACCGGCGTGGAACTCGCGGGGGCACTTGGCGAAATTGCCCACGAAACGCTGCGCCACGATTTCCGTAACATTCGTCCGCAGGACGCCCGCATCATTTTGATCGAAGGCGCGGACCGCCTGCTGCCGCCGTATCCGCCGAGTTTGTCGGCCAAAGCCACGCACTCATTGGAGAAGATGCATGTGGAAGTGCGCACGGGCGTGAACGTCACGAATATCGACGCGCAGGGCGTGACGATTCATGCAGCGGCAGGCGACCAACATCTCCCGGCGAAGACAATCCTGTGGGCCGGCGGCGTTATCGCGCCGAAATTCGCGCGCAAGCTGGCCGCGCGGGTTGGCGTGCAGACGGACAACCGCGGACGCATGAAAGTGACTCCTGAATTGTTCATTCCCGGGCACCCGGAAATCTTTGTGGTCGGCGATTTGACCACTCTGGCTGGGCCGGATGGAGCGCCGCTGCCGGGATTGGCTCCGGTGGCTATGCAGGAGGGTGCTTACGTCGCGCGCACCATCGCGCGCCGCCTGAAGGGATCGCCCACTCCGCCCTTCCGCTATTTCGACAAGGGCAGCCTCGCCGTCATTGGACGCGGCTCCGCCGTGGCGGATATTTTTGGACTGCACTTGTGGGGGCTACCCGGCTGGCTGATATGGGTTTTTGTTCACCTGATGTACATCGTGGAGTTTCAAAGCCGTATCGTAGTCTTCATTCAATGGGCTTTTCAGTATTTCACTTTCAGCCGCGGGTCGAGACTCATCACCGGTCCCTCCAGTCCCGAGGCAGCGGCGATTGAGGGAATGGATACTCCGCCGGACCAAGCACCGCTGCCGCCGAACCCTTAGCGGCGGCGCTCACTGCATTCTAATTAACTTCTGTAGCTGGAATTGATTCTGACGTATTCGGCGGTGAGATCGCACGTCCAGATTCGCGCACGAGCGCGACCGCCGTGCAAATCCACAATCATAGGGACGAAGGGTGTGGAAAGTTTTTGGTGCGCCAGTCGCTCGTTGAAAGGCTGCTCGCGTCCCGCGCTGAACATCTTTATACCTGCCAGCGTGATGGTTGTTTTTTCGGGCGCGAATTTTACTCCCGCGCGGCCCGCGGCAGCCAGAATGCGACCCCAGTTGGGATCCGCTCCAGCGATTGCTGTCTTTACCAATGGTGAGTTGGCAATGGTGCGAGCGATCTTTTCGGCATTGCGCGACGAACGCGCCCCGCGGACTTCAATTTCGATCAGGCGCTGTGCGCCTTCACCGTCGCGCAGAATGGCTAGAGCCAATTGCGAACAGATGGATTGCAGCGCGGCGAGAAAACGGTTGTAATCGGCGCTTCCCGCGCGAATCGGCGCACACTTTGAAGCGCCGTTGGCAAGTAAGATCACGGTGTCGTTCGTGGAAGTGTCGCCGTCAACGGTGATGGCATTGAAAGTCTGCGCAACGGCGGAGCGCAACGCTCGTTGCAGCAACGGCGCTGCCATGCCAGCATCGGTAGCGATGAAAGCAAGCATCGTGGCCATATTCGGCTGAATCATTCCCGCGCCTTTTGTGCAGCCGACGATTCTTACAGTTTTACCTCTGGCACGAAATTCGGCCGCTGCCCATTTGGGGCGTTTGTCCGTGGTGAGGATCGCGCGGGTAAATTTTGTGAATACTGGGGATTCGGCGCTTAAGCTTTGGGCCAATGCCGGGGCCGCGCGGAGAATTTTGTCCACCTTCAACGGCACTCCGATTACGCCGGTCGAGCAGACCAGAACTTGCTCGGGGGCGCATTTCAGCGCGCGCGCTATGGCGGCGGCTGTGCAACGGGATGCGGCCACGCCTTCCGCTCCCGTGGCACAATTTGCGTTTCCTGAGTTCACGATGACCGCGCGCATTCTCCAACGAGCTTGCCGCAAGTGCTCGCGTGAAACGTGCACCGGCGCGGCGCACGCCAGGTTCGTGGTGAAAACAGCCGCGGCAGATGCGGGAGGTTCACTTGCGAGCAACGCCAAATCGAGGCCCGCTTTTTTTATGCCGCAGGCGCATGCGGAGAAACGAAAACCGCGCGGAAGCCTGGGTTGGCGAAGAGGCTGCTTCATGCCGGACTTGCGGCGGCGATGCTGCGGCCATGGAGAATTGGGAATGCCTCCGTATCCTGCATGATATTCGCGGTGACCGTTACCAAAGCACACGAATACTCCTTGGAGCAGTGGCGGCAATCGCGTTCCATCTTCTCGGGAATCTCGTCGCGCCGGGAAAGTATAAAACCTGCGTGCAGAAATAATTCCCGTGAGTGGGTCACGGCGAAAACGCGCGCGATTCGCCTGCGGTGGCCCTCCTCAAGAGCGCGAAGCAGTAGGCGGCGGCCGTGCCCACGTCCGCGAAATGCTGGAAGCACGGCCAGCGAACGAATCTCCGCCAGGCTGGAGTTATACGCATCCAGCGAAACGCACCCGGCGACGACCTTGCCTTCGGTTAACACCAGGAAATCGTCCAGGTGCGCGCGAATTTCGGCCTCCGTCCGAGGCAGCAATAATCCCTGGCCGGCAAATGCGGAAATCAGCTCACAGAGCGGGCGGACATCTTTCGGGCGCGCGACATGGATTTTCATGCTTGCGCCTTCCATGCACTGACCCTAGACTGGAAATTTTCCAGAGCCACGCGAACCGCCTCCGGTCCCGTGCCGCCAGCAATGTTGCGGCGAGAGAGCGCGTTCTCAACGGTGAGCGCCGCGCGGAAATCATCACCAAACTCCGGCGCATGCTTGCGGAGAGCCGCGAGCGGCAATTCGCCAATAGAAGCGCCCATCTTGTCGGCATCACGCACGAGCGCTCCCACAATTTCATGGGCCTTGCGGAACGGAACGCCGCGAAGCACGAGATAATCCGCCGCTTCGGTGGCCAGCAGGGCCGGATCAGCGACGGCTTCGCGAAGGCGAACCTCGTGGAATTGCGTGGCTGCCAGCATCGCAGCGGCAATTCGCGTCATCGCCAGCATCTGGTCGTGCGCTTCGAAAACCGGCTGCTTGTCTTCCTGCAAATCGCGTTGATAGCTCGATGGAATTCCTTTCAGAGTCACGACGAGGCTCGTCAGCGCGCCGGCGATGCGTCCCGTCTTGCCGCGAATCAATTCCCAGCCGTCGGGGTTCTTCTTCTGCGGCATCAGGCTGCTGCCAGTGGAGTATTCGTCCGGCAACTGCACGAAGCCAAATTCGGACGTGGCGAAGAGAATCATGTCTTCGGCGAGACGCGATAGATGTAGCGACAGAGCAGTAAGCGCGAAGAGATATTCCAACGCAAAATCGCGGTCGCCCACGGCGTCCAGGCTGTTTGAAGTAATTTCCGCGAAACCCAGTTCGCTTGCCAGAAACCGCCGGTCCACCGCGAAGGCGCACCCGGCCAGCGCTCCGGAGCCCAGCGGACAGGCATCCGCGGATTTTGCGGTATTGCGGAGCCGCGCGGCATCGCGCGCGAAGGCCTCGCCTTGAGCCAGCAGCCAGTGCGAAAGCAACAGCGGCTGGGCGTGTTGCATGTGGGTCATGCCGGGGAAGGGAACTCCAAGATTTGCTTTCGCCTGCACGGCCAGCGCGCCACAAAGCGCGACGACAGAGTCGCAAATTTCTCCCGCCGCGTCCTTTACGAACATGCGAAATTCCGTCACGATCATCTCGTTGCGGCTGCGGCCGGTGTGGAGTTTCGCTCCCAACGGCCCCAGAATTTCGATTAGTGCACCTTCCATGAAATCGTGCAGGTCTTCGGCGGAAGATGCGTCCAGATAGCCGGGCTCGTTCGCGGCGCGATCCTCGATACAGTGGACAGCCTCAATGATTTGCCGGCATTCGTCAGCAGTCAGCAGCCCGGCGCGTTCCAAGCCGCGCGCCCAGGCGCGATCCAATGCCGCTTCATATTTCAGAAGCCTGCGGTCGAAGCTCCAGGACCTTTCGAAGGCGTAGAAATCGGCATCGGGCCCTTTGTCGAAACGTCCGCCCCACATGCGAGTATCGGCGGCGGTCAATGAGCCCCTCCGTTGGTGGTTGCCGGAACGGTGATGGGAAGCGCGAAAAGATTGATGAAGCCTTCCGCGTCCTTGGGCGTGTAGCCGGCCATCGAGAAGCTGGCGAGATTGGCTCGGTAGAGCGAATAGGGCGACTGGCGCGAAATTACGTTGAGCACGCCGCGGAAGAGGGAAAGTCCCACCGAGCCGGTGACCCGCGCCTGCGAATTTGCGAAAAACGCGTCCAACGATTCGCGCAGCGGCGTGAACCACATCCCGTAATAAACCATCTCCGCATACCGGAGCGCGAGCGCCTGCTGAAAATGAAGCGTTTCGCGGTCCAGGCATAGCGATTCGAGTTCGCGATGTGCGGCCACCAGCAGCGTTCCTCCGGGCGTTTCGTAAGCCCCGCGCGATTTAATGCCGACAAGGCGGTTTTCAATCATATCCATGCGGCCAATTCCGTTTGTCGCTGCCGCGTCGTTCAGTTTGCCGAGCAGCTCCACGGGGCCAAGTGGAGCGCCGTTGATGGAAATTGGAATTCCAGCTTCAAAACCGATCACGATTTCCGTGGGCGATGTGGGGGTTTTCAAAGGGGACGCGACCCATTGCCACATTTCTTCGGCGGGCGCATTGGCGGGGTCTTCCAGCGGGCCGCCTTCGTGACTGAGGTGCCACAGATTGCGGTCACGGCTGTAAATATTTTGGGTCGTTTGTTCGATGGGGACGTTGTGGGCGCGCGCGTACTCGATGGCGTCTTCGCGCGAGGAGATTTCCCATTGCCGCCAGGGGGCGATGATTTCCAGTTCCGGAGCCAGCGCCTTGCAAGCCAGTTCAAAACGTACCTGATCGTTTCCTTTTCCGGTGCAGCCGTGAGCCACGGCATACGCGCGCAACTGGCGCGCCAGAGCCGCCTGCCGCTTGGCCAGCAATGGCCGCGCAAACGAAGTTCCGAGCAAATACTTGTGTTCGTAGACTGCCCCGGCGCGCAATGTGGGCCAGATATAGCCGGTAACAAACTCCTCGCGCAGGTCCTCTATATACGCAGCGCTCGCGCCAGTGGCTAACGCCTTTTTGCGGATGGCTTCCAGGTCCTCCTGCTGGCCCAGGTCGCCGATCATGGCGATCACTTCGCAGCCGTAGTTCTCCTTCAGCCAGGGAATAATAATGGATGTATCGAGGCCGCCTGAATAGGCCAGCACAATTTTTCGGGACAATATTTTCTCCTAACCCAGGACGTTCAAGAGCACTGCCTTTTGGACGTGCAGGCGGTTCTCGGCCTGGTCAAACACGATGGAGCGCTGCGATTCGATGACTTCGGCGCTGACTTCCGCGCCACGATGCGCGGGCAGGCAATGCAGAAACACGGCGCCGGGAGCTGCATGCTCCATCAGCGCTTCGTTCACCTGATACGGCGCGAATACCGCCGCGCGCTGGGCGGATTCTTCTTCCTGGCCCATGCTGGTCCACACGTCCGTGTAAACCGCCTGCGCGCCAGCGACGGCATCTTCCGGCGAACGCAGGATTTCGATTTTCGCGCCGGTAGATTTCGCCGCGCGCCGGGCTTCGGCGATTACCGCGGGATCCGGTCCATAACCGGCGGGCGTTGCGACTCGAAGATGAGCGCCCACACGCGCCCCGACGGATAGCAGCGAATGGCAGACATTGTTACCGTCACCCAGATAGGCGACTTTCACTCCGCGCAGGCTGCCCAGGCGTTCCTCGAGCGTGAAAAAATCTGTAAGCGCCTGGCAGGGATGAAAGCGGTCGCTGAGCGCATTAATCACCGGCACGCCGGAGTGCCCGGCGAGTTCGTCGATGGATTCCTGCTGAAACGTGCGCGCCACGATGCCGTGGACCCAGCGCCCCAGGCTGCGCGCCACGTCGGGAACAGATTCGCGCTGGCCCAGCCGCGTTACGGTGTGATCCAAAAAGACCGAAGCGCCGCCCAGGCTGGCCATACCGATCTCAAACGTCACGCGCGTGCGCAATGACGGCTTCTCGAAAATCAAGGCCAGATTGCGTCCCGCCATCGTTCCACGATAGCGATCCGGGCGCGCCTTGATGCTCGCGGCCAGTTGGAAAAGCTCGCGCACCTGCGCGGAACTCCATTCCATCCCGGTCAGAAGGCCTGTATTTTTCGTGTCGACAGCGGAAAGCGTGGCGATGGCATTCATATTTTGGCTTAGCTCCTCGCGGTGTGTTCGTGTGCGATTGACGTAAACGGCTGCTCAGCGGGCTGTTGCGTGGCCGATGAATTGGCGCGCGCGGATACGCTTTCCAGAATTTTCTTCAGCTTGCGAAGAAATTGCTTCACCTGCGACGAGCGCACCGTGAAGGGCGGCAGGAGGCGAAGCACCCGCTCGTGCGTGCAGTTGATAATCACGCCCTGGCGGAACGCTTCCTCGACAATGGGCGCGCCGTCTATGTCCAGTTCAACCCCAATCATCAAACCTTCACCGCGGACCTTGCGGATGAACTTGAATTTGCGCGCCAATTTTTCAAGGCCGGCGCGGATTTCCTCGCCACGCAGGCGGACGTTTTCCAGCATGCCTTCTTCGTCAACGATGGAGAGAAATTCCAGCGCCGTGGCACAGGCCAAGGGCCCGCCGCCAAACGTCGAGCCATGCAGGCCGGGATGGAACGCGGCGGCAAATTTTTCGCGCGCCAGAATTGCCCCCAGCGGCAAGCCCGCCGCCAGCGGCTTGGCAATGGTCACGATATCCGGCCACATTTCACGGCCGCCGAATTTTTGATATGCGAAATATCTTCCGGTGCGCCCCAGTCCGCACTGAATTTCATCGGCGATCAATGCCGCGCCATGTTGGGTGGCAAGCGCGCGAGCGCGCTGCCAGAAATCGGCGCTTACCCCGTGGATTCCGCCTTCGCCCTGCGTCGGCTCGATGAACAGCGCGCAAACACGGTCATCGAGCTTGGCTTCCAGGTCCGCGACGTCGTTCAGGCGCACGAACTCCACTCCCGGCATAAGCGGCTGGAACGGCGCGCGATATTTTTCAGTATGCGTCAGCGAAAGCGCGCCCAACGTCCTGCCATGAAAAGAATTTTCCAGCGCCAGAATTCGGGTTTTTCCGCCTGCATCGCCATCGGATCCGCGCGCCGCGGCACGCGCCAGCTTCAACGCGCCCTCGACGGCCTCAGATCCGCTGTTGGTAAAGAAGCAGCGGTCCATGCCGGACCATTGCGCCAGCTTTGCGGCCAGCGGACCCTGAAATTGGTTATGAAACAAATTGGAAAAGTGCGTGGCGCGGCCGGCTTCGCGGCGCATCACGCGCACGATTCGAGGATGCGCGTAGCCCAGCGCATTCACCGCGATGCCGCCGAGGAAATCCAGGTAGGCTCGGCCCTGCGCATCATAGATATAGCAACCGCGTCCGTGAGTGAATACGATCGCGGGGCGGCGGTAGGTATTCATCAGGTGGCGATTCGCGGCCGCCAGAATATCCGCTTCGGACTGCGCAATTGCCGACGGTATATGTGATTCGCTCATTGGCAGACGCTCGCTTCGACGCGTTGCGCCGCCGGGATTGCGGGCAGAACGCGCGTGCCGTCTTCGTTCCAGTCGTTGACGGCTGCGAGAAGTGAGTTTTTCAGTGCGCCGCCGACGATTCGCACATGCGTCACGCCGGAATCCAGCGCGCGCTTCGCCGCTTCGAGTTTCAGCACCATGCCGCCGGAAACCACGTTGCGTCGCACCAAATCGCTGATCGTCGCTGCGTCAATGGCAGCGAGAACTTCCCGCCCATCGAGGACGCCTTCGACATCGGTGAGAAAAATCAGCCGGTCGGCATGGCAATATTCCGCCGCCGCAGCAGCCATGTGGTCGGCGTTGATGTTGTAAATCTCGCCATCCGCCCCCATTCCCAGGCAGCAAGCCACGGGCACCAGCGATTCGTTCCAAAGGGAATCGAGAAATTCAAGATTGACGCCGGTCAGGTATCCAACGTATCCAAGACCGCAGGAACCTTCGCTCGGTTGCACGGGCTGAGCCCGGAAGCAAGCCGCGTCCCCGGCGCAGATACCGATCGCCGGCTGACCGGCAAGCGAAATGGCCGACGCCAGACGTTTGTTGAGAAGCCCGGCGAAAACCATGATGGCGACGTCGCGCGTGTCTCGGTCCGTCACACGCAGTCCGCCTACAAAGCGGCTTTCCACCCCCATGCGCTTCAGGATGGCTGTGAAAATTTTCCCGCCGCCGTGAATCACCAAAAGCTCATGGCCTTGACGGGCTAACTTCGCGATTTGTGCCGCCAAGGACTGCGTGCTTTCCCGGCTTTCCAACAGCGCTCCGGCGATTTTGATCACGATTCTCATATCAATCCTGTTGTCTGCGGATAGCCCATCATGATGTTGAAATTCTGCACGGCCTGTCCCGCGGCGCCCTTGCCGAGATTGTCCAGGCAGGAGACCACCACCAATCGCCGTCCATCTTCATGAAGCGAAAAACCTATGTCGCAGAAATTCGTGTGAGCTACATGGCGCAATTCGGGAAGTTGCCCCGGCGAATGCATGCGCATCAGGGGCTGCGAGTCGTAATATTCGCCAAACAGAGCCGATACTTCCTCGGGTGAATGCCTCTCGGCCAGCCGTACATATATTGTCGAAAGGATTCCGCGCTCCAGCGGCAGCAAATGCGTCGTAAAAAATATTTCATCTAACGCCAAGCCTGTATGAGCGGCAATCTCCGGCGTGTGACGATGTTTGTGAACGTTATACGCGCGGAAATTCTCATTCACTTCCACATAGTGCGTTTCGCGCTTCGGTTCCTTTCCCGCGCCGCTTACGCCGGACTTGCAGTCGCATACGACCATCGCGCTGCCGTCAATCCAGCCCGACTCCGCCAGCGGCTTGAGGGCCAGAATCACGCTCGTGGCATAACACCCGGGATTCGCCACCACCCGCGCGCTCGGCAGATCCCCTCCATAAAATTCGGGCAAGCCGTACACCGCGTCATTCAGGATGTGGGCGGACGCTGGAGGAGCTCCGTACCACTTCTCGAATGTGTCTCCGTCGCGAAAACGGAATGCACCGCTCAAATCAATCACTCGCAGGCCGGCGGCTAAAAGCTCTGATACAACTTCCAGAGAAGCTTCATGCGGCGTCGCCAGAAAAACGGCTTGCGCGCCGCTTTTCGTTACGCTATTCGCCGAGAATGGCCGGCAGGGTGCCTCGCCACAGCCGCGAAGCTGCGGCATCAATTGCGACAGGCATTTCACGTCAGCATGTTCGCCACGCAAAAAGAAAGTCGGCCTTGGCGTCAAGGGATGGCCGAGCAGAATCTTCGCCAGTTCCATTCCCGCATAGCCCGTGGCTCCCACGACGGCGACCCGCGCATTCTCCCTCATGAAAGCTCTTCCTGGATGCGCCTTTGAATGGCCATGCAGGCCTTTCGGGACGCGGTGATCAGCAGAATCGTGTTATCGCCAGCCACCGACCCTGCCACTTCCTTCCAATTCTCCGCGTCCAGCGCGGCGCAAAGAGCAGGGGCGCCCCCTGGAGGCGTCCGCAGCACCAGCAGGTTCTGCGCGGGACGAATTTCCAGCAAAAATTCGCGCAGAGTAGATGCGAGCGAACGCCCCACAGTGGCTTCCTCGCTGTCTGCGGCCGGAGGGCGGTATCCTTCCGCCGTCTTGGCCACCTTCAGGTCACGAATGTCGCGCGAAAGCGTGGCCTGGGTCACGCGCACTCCCATATGGCCCAGCCGCCGACGGAGATCATCCTGACTGGCGATGGTCTCGGCGGCGATCAGTTTCAATATTCGCGCTTGCCGCAATCTCTTATGCATTTCCATTATTCTTGCTCTGCATGATTATACATGCCACAGTACTTTTATACACAGAGGAAATCTCAACGTCAAGCACAAACAGGTGTAAATCAAAATGTGCCCCTTTGCTTACTGCGCGAGAGGAAGCGCCAAATCGCCGGGGAGTTGCTCTCAGAGAGAAATTGCGCGATGGTCTCGTGAGAACTGAATCTGCCGGTACGCGCGGCGCGCCGCAACCGGCCCGAACGCCGTGTGCTAGAATTGCAGAGAGAATCGATGAGCGGAACGCTGAGCACCATTGACGTTCGTCTGGAATCCCTGTCGTCGGCGCTTACCGTGCCGGCCGGCGATTGCATTGGACCGCTTGCCGCGAATGCGAAGCCCGGCGACGGAAAATTATTTTTTCTCGAGACGTTCGGCTGCCAGATGAACGTCCACGACTCCGAAAAAGTGGCCGGCGTGATGATGGAGCGCGGCTATCGTTCGGTTTCGACGCCGGAAGACGCGGATGTGGTCTTCTTCAACACTTGCAGCATCCGCGAGAAAGCGGCGCAAAAAGTTTTTTCACGGCTGGGAGTATTCCGCGGAGTTTCAGGTGAGGGGAAAATTATAGGAGTGCTCGGCTGCGTCGCGCAGCAGGAAGGCGAGGAGATTTTTGAGCGCGCGCCATGGGTCAGTCTGGTTTGCGGCTCCGCCAGTTATCGCCGCCTTCCAGAGCTGCTTGCGCAGGTCGAGAGCGGCGGACGCCGCGTGACAGGCCTCTCGCTCGATGCCGACGAGACTTTTGAGACTGAGATCACGCGCCGTGACAATCCTTTTCGCGCTTACCTGACGATTATCGAGGGCTGTGACAAATCCTGCACCTATTGCGTTGTGCCGCACACACGCGGTCCGGAACGCAGCCGTTCCAGCGTTGCCGTACTCGCCGACGTTCGGCGGCTTGCTGATTTAGGCTACACAGAGGTGCAGTTGCTGGGCCAGACGGTGAATTCCTATCGCGATTCTTCGCCGCGCGGCATGGATTTTACCGCGTTGCTGTTGGCTGTCGCCGAAGTCGCGGGAATTCGCCGCGTGCGTTTCACCACGTCGCATCCCAATGACTTCACGCCCGAAATCGTCGCGGCCATCGATTCCACGCCCGCGCTCTGCGACCATATTCACCTGCCCGTGCAATCCGGCTCCGACAGAATTTTGCATGCGATGCGGCGCACTTACACGCGTGAGGAGTATCTGGAAAGGATTGGCTGGATTCGCGGCGCGCGCCGGCCTATCAGCATTACCACGGACATCATTGTGGGTTTTCCGGGCGAATCGGACGATGATTTCGCGGATACACTTTCCCTGATGGATCAAGTTCGCTACGACGGCGCGTTTTCGTTCACGTATTCGCCGCGCCCGAATACCGATGCCCAAGCTATGCCGGACGCGATCCCCGAGGAAGAAAAGAGCCGCCGCTTGGTAGTTTTGCAGGGAAGACAGCGCGAAATTCAGCAGGCTCGGCACGAATCGCTTGTGGGAGCGTGTTTTGAGGTGCTGGCGGACGGCCGTCATGAATCGCGCGGCCAATGGGCCGGGCGCACCAGTTGTAACCGCATATTGAATTTCACGTCGTCCGAGGAGAATTTGCTGGGGCGGTATGTGGAGGCGCGTGTTACCAGCGCCGGACCCAACAGCCTCCAGGGCGAGCACGTTCCACCAGCGTAGCGCGTCGATTATGTTTGTAGCGGCGGGATTATCCTACTGAGTGATCGTGCGATGCATCAGCGGAGGCAACCATGGAGCGGGAAGTGAAAATTCGCGGGCTGATGATGGATCCCGCCACCAATACGCCTGTGGTGGTGCTCAAAGAGATGCAAGGAGCCGGCATCCTGCCGATTTGGGTTGGAATTTTCGAGGCCAATGCCATCGCGTTGGAAATCGAAAAGATTCAAACGCCGCGTCCCATGACGCACGACCTGCTCCGCAATGTGCTGATGGGCATGCAGGTGATGGTGCATAAGGTGGTGGTTACCAATCTGCGCGAAGACACGTTTTACGCCCTTATCTGGATGGAGCGCGAAGGCCAAATGATGCAGGTGGATTCCCGTCCTTCTGACGCTCTGGCGCTGGCGTTGCGTGTGGATTGCCCCATCTTCGTGGAGGATGAGGTCCTCAATAACTCACGCGTGGTTAGCGCCGCGGCCGAGCGCGCCACAAACGAAGAACTCCGCAAATGGCTCGAGAATCTCAACGACGAGGACATGGGCCGCTACAAAATGTAGGTGGTCGACTGAGGCCGCTTCTTCGATGTAACTTTTTATATCTCCGCTCTTGACATCCTAATCTTGGACGGACAGAATAAGTCACTGTGATTACAGGCTTGGCCACCCACCTTGTACGAGCTTTCCATAACCCGCTAGGTTCAGTATGGGGGACCATCCAATCGAAATAACTTCCTAAGGAGAAAAACATGATTCAAAGGCTAAGTATATTTGTGTTGACGATTGTCGCAATGGTGCTGGGCGCGAACGTCGTTTGTCAGGCGCAGCCGCAGACACTGTTAACGCGGCATGTGCGTGAAGTGACCGTCAACGGGCAGGCCAAGTCAGTCGGCCGGCTTCCCGCAAGCAAGGCCATGCAGATTGATGTGGTTCTGCCGCTGCGCGACAAGACCGGGCTCGAGAGTTTCCTGCAGGAGCTTTACGATCCTTCCAGTCCGTTCTACCGGAATTTTCTTACGGTGGAGGAATTCACTGCAAGATACGGCCCCACACAGGAAAATTATGACGCCCTAATTCAGTTCGCGAAAGCGAACGGCTTTACGGTGGTGGGCGGGACCCGCGACGCCATGGACGTGCAGTTGAAGGGCTCGGTGAAGACCATCGAGGCGGCTTTCCACGTCACCCTGGGTCTCTATCACGATCCCATCCAGAATCGCGATTTCTATGCGCCGGACCGCGAGCCCTCGATAGATTTGCCTTTCCAGCTGTGGCATGTCTCGGGATTGGACAATTATTCGATTCCGCGTCCTGCCTTCGTGCGTAGATCTGAGGAAAAGAATGTACAGCCTCCCGCCAGCATCGGCTCCTGTCCTAGCGCATCCTTCTGCGGCAGCGACATGCGTGCGGCCTACTACGAGGGAACGGCTCTGACCGGCACCGGCCAGAATGTCGGGTTGCTGGAATACGCCGGCTTTGACATCACCGACGTAAACACCTATTACACCAATGCTCACCAAACCAGGACCGCCGCAGTCACCGGGATTTCCACAGACGGCACGTCTATCAACTGCGTCTATCCCTCATGCGACGACACGGAACAGACCATTGACATCACACAGTCACTGGGCATGGCTCCGGGGATCACCACGGACTACATCTATGTGGGTTCCAGCGATACAGCTATATTGGGCGGCATGTCTTCGGATAAGCCGTTGCCTTTGAATCTGAGCTCTTCATGGACCTGGACCCCAGCGGATCCCAGCACTGACGATCCGTATTTCGAGAAGATGGCCGCGCAAGGCCAGAGCTATTTTCAGGCCGCCGGTGACAGCGGCAAGTGGAGGGGTTCCCCCTGGCCGGCGGATTCCGCTTATGTCATAACGGTCGGCGGCACGGACTTAATCACACAGAGCGCGGGCGGTCCCTGGGCTTCGGAAACGGTTTGGATTGACGGCGGCGGCGGCTACTGGGCTGCAGACGACATCCTGATTCCGTCCTGGCAGCAGCTTCCGGGCGTGATTACCACGGCCAACGAGGGATCGACGGTTTATCGCAACGGTCCGGACGTTTCGGCAAACTCGAATTTCACCTATTACGTCTGCGCGGACCAACAATCCTGTACTGCCAATGAATATGGCGGAACCAGTTTTGCCGCGCCCTTGTGGGCCGGCTACCTGGCTCTGACCAACCAACAGGGGGTTACCAACGGTGATGCGGCACCCGGCTTCATCAATCCAACGATTTATCCGTTGGGTCTGGGGTCAGGCTATAACACTGCTTTCCACGACATCACCAGCGGCAGCAACGGCTTTCCGGCGGAAGTGGGCTACGATTTGGCGAGTGGATGGGGCAGTCCCAACCAGTCAGGCCTGATCAATGCTCTGCTCGGAGCGCCATCCGCTAACTTCACCATCAGCGCATCTCCCAACGCGATAACCGTGGACGATGGAGGCACACTCACGGCCACGATTACCACCGCAGCGGAGAACGGCTTCAACTCGGCCATCACCTTATCGACCAAATTCAAAATACTAACGTTCAGTCCTAATCCCATACCGGCGCCTGGTTCAGGGACGTCGACGATGACGGGCACGGTCCCCAGCAATTACCCACCCGGGACCTATACCCTCACCATAACGGGCACGGGCGAAAGCATAACGAACGCAACTACAATCACGGTCACCGTCAAGAAGTAGTGACCGCATAATGCTTCGGTAATCACTGCCGCAAGCTAGCGCAAGGAAAGGCCCGGATCATCTGGTCCGGGCCTTCTCTGTTTGCAGGATACGTTCAAAATAGGTGCCCCTCGGTCCCTCGAGGGACGACATATTTTTTACATTTACGCTCTTGACATCCTCATCTTGGACGAACAGAATGAGTCACCGTGATCATAGGCTTGGCGACCCGCCTTGTACGTGCTTTCCATAACCCGCTAGGTTCAGTATGGGGGACCATCCAATCGAAATAACTTCCTAAGGAGAAAAACATGATTAAAAAGCTAAGTATATTTGTGTTGACGATTGTCGCGATGGTGCTGGGCGCGAACGTCGTTTGTCAGGCGCAGCCGCAGACGTTGTTGACGCGGCATGTGCGTGAAGCGACGATGAGCGGGCAGGCCAAGTCGGTCGGCAGGCTTCCGGCAAAACAGTTGTTGAGCATCGATGTGGTTCTGCCGTTGCGCGACAAGACCGGGCTCGAGAGTTTCCTGCAGGAGCTCTACGATCCATCCAGCCCGTTCTACCGAAACTTTCTTACGGTGCAGGAATTCACTGCAAGATACGGCCCCACCCAGGAAAATTATGACGCCTTCGTTCAGTTCGCGAAGGTGAATGGCTTTACGGTGGTAGGAGGCAGCCGCGATGCGATGAACGTGCAGCTCAAGGGCACAGTGGGAACCATCGAGGCGGCTTTCCACGTCACCTTGGGTCTCTATCACGATCCCATCCAGAATCGCGATTTCTATGCGCCGGACCGCGAGCCCTCGATAGATTTACCTTTCCAGCTGTGGCACATTTCGGGATTGGACAATTATTCGATTCCGCGTCCTGCCTTTGTGCGCAGATCTGAGGAAAAGAATGTACAGCCCCCCGCCAGCATCGGTTCGTGCCCTCAAGCATCCTTCTGCGGCAGCGACATGCGAGCGGCCTACTACGGCGGAACATCTCTCACCGGCACCAACCAGAACATCGGGTTACTGGAATACGCCGGATTTAACATCACCGACGTAAACACCTACTACACCAACGCTCATCAAACCAGGGCCGCCGCGGTCACCGGGATTTCCACGGATGGTACCTCTATAAACTGCGTCTCTCCGTCATGCGATGACACGGAACAGACCATTGACATCACGCAGTCATTGGGCATGGCCCCGGGGATCACCACGGATTACATTTATGTAGGTTCCAGCGACACCGCCCTATTGGGAGGGATGTCATCGGGTACTCCATTGCCTTCGCAATTGAGCTCGTCATGGCTTTGGGACCCATCGGATCCCAGCACTGACAATCCGTACTTCCTGAAGATGGCGGCGCAGGGGCAAAGCTTCTTTCAAGCGTCCGGCGACGATGCCAAGTTTAACAGCAACTATCCAACATGGCCGTGCGATGCGGCGTATGTCACCAGCGTCGGCGGTACGGACTTGGAAACCGTGAGCGCGGGTGGGGCCTGGAAGTCGGAAACCGCGTGGAGCCAGAGTGGCGGCGGATATTGGGTGCCGGACGACATTTCGATTCCGAACTGGCAACAATTCACGGGCGTAATCAACTCGGCCAACCAGGGTTCCACGGTCTACCGCAACGCCCCGGACGTCGCGGCAAACGCGAATTTCACCTATTACGTTTGCGCCAACCAAACCACCTGCACAGCAAATGATTACGGTGGAACCAGTTTTGCCGCGCCCTTGTGGGCCGGCTACTTGGCTCTGACCAATCAACAGGGGGCGGCCAATGGCAATGCGTTGCCGGGGTTCATTAACCCCAACGTTTATTCGCTGGCTCTCAGCTCCAACTACGCCACCGGTTTCCACGACATCACCAGCGGTAGCAATGGCTATCCGGCGGTCACCGGCTACGATTTGGTGACCGGATGGGGCAGTATGAACGGGTCCGCGCTGATCGGCGCATTACTGGCAGCGGCTCCTAACTTCGCCATCAATGCGTCTCCCAACGAGGTAAGCGTGAGTGATGGTGGCACCATTACCAGCACGATTACTACCGCGGGGTCCAATGGCTTTGACTCGGCGATAACTTTATCCTCGAACTACGCGGGAGTAACCTTTAGTCCTAATTCCATACCAGCGCCCGGTACAGGGTCATCAACTCTGACGGCCAAGATTCCGACGAACACCAAACCGGGCACCTATACCGTGGTCATATTCGGCAAGGGAGGCAATGGTAAAGGGAGAACGGCTAAGACTGCAATCCTTGTCACCGTCACGCAATAAAAATAATGACCATGTAGAGCGATGCAACAATCATCGGGGTAGATTACGCGGGAAAGGCCCGGATCGTCGGATCCGGGCCTTTTTTTTCAAATGTGAGTGCAATATGCGCCCGGCTGGGCCGAGACATATTTTTTGCATTTGCGCGCTTGACATCCGGGCAGACAGCGAACAAAATGGGTCACCGAGTTTATAGGCTTGGCTTTCGCCTTGTAGGGTCTTCATATCCCGTTCAACGCAGGGCCATCCCGGTTCGGGGAGTCTGGAAATCAGTCCAATCAAAAAAGGAGCTTTGAAACCACACATGAAAATATTTAAGAGTGCAGTAATGTTTGCCGCGTTTGTCGGCGTGGCTGCTGGCTGTTTCAGCGTCCCCTCGATGGCGCAGGGCGCGAAAGTCACGCCTCGGTATGTTGTGATGCCTGGGCACGATCTGACGGCGCCAAATCCGGATCCGGCGCTATCGTTGCAGACTTTCACCATTAGCTATCCCGCGGATGGTCAAACTGCTCATGCTACCTTCGTCGGCGCAAAATCGAACGCCACGACGACGATTGAGACCGTTATCATCCCGGTCAAGGTCGTTATCACAGGCACGGGCGCCGGAACGTTTGATCCCACCGCATCTATCAATGGCGGCCTTTCCGCGGTTGCGCAGACGCTCGCCGGCCCCCTCTACCAGAACTCGCAGTGGACCCAGGGTGGAACAAACCTGGGCGACACGCAATACGAAGACGCAGTGATGAAGGGCAGCCTGTGGCAGAAGGCCGCGAACGCCCATAACTTCCATGTCGTGTGGGGCACGCCGACAATGGAACCGGAGATCACAGTAACTTGCGCTGCAAACAGCGACTGCGGTACCGGAACGAATCCGTTCGGCGGCGGCGACACGATTGCCTATTTCGACATCAATAAAGTGGACGCCGCTGTCACGGCCGCGATTTCAGCCGACGGCATCACCCCGAACCAGATTCCCATATTCATCATGTACAACACGTATATGATTTCGGGCAATATCCAAAATTGCTGCATCGGTGGCTATCACAGCGCCGAGGGCGCCAATCAGGTCTATGGTGTTTCCACCTATATGAGCTCCAGCAGTGCGCTGGTGTTCTCTGAAGATGATGGAGCACTTTCGCATGAACTGGGCGAAATTTACATGGATCCTTTCGTCAACAACGAAGTGCCTGGCTGCGGCATCCTGGAGATCGGTGATCCCCTGGAAACTGAGCCGAACTACGGCCTCTACACCATTCCCTTCGGTGGCTACAACTACCATTTGCAGGATCTGGTGTTCTTCCCGTACTTCTTCCAGACGCCGTCTGAGGGTGTGAACCACTGGTATACATTCCAGAATGAAACGAATGTGGCCCAGTGCAACCGCGGAGCGTAGAGCAAAGGCCGTAAATTCAGATAACGCGGGACTGCAACTGCGTTTTGTTTTAGGCCCGTCCCGGTTCGCCGGGGCGGGCTTTTTTTTCGCGCGTTATGCATGAATTCATTTTGCCGCGCCTGCTTTTCGCTTATTTTGGTTTTGGTCGCATCCGCGACAGGATTGGCCAATGGCGAAAAACGTCCGCGGCTGACGGGCGCGTGTGATAGAATTAGTCTTATTTCCCCTATTTGCCAAAGGAGTTTTTAATGTCCCTTCGCGGAATTGCAGTTATGTCTCTCGTCACGATTGTCATTCTGTTTGGTGGCTTCCAGGCCAACGCGCAGGCTCCCAAGGAGAAAACGATTTTTGCCTTCGACAGGACCGACGGCAATGTCTCCTACGGCGAGGTGACTTTCGATCCTGCGGGAAATCTATACGGAACCACGGCGGGAGGCGGAACCCACGAACGCGGAGTTGTGTTCGAGCTTTCCTCCGCGGGGCAGGGCACGGTAGAGACAGTGCTGCATAACTTCACCGGCAAATTGGACGGAGGCGAGCCCTATGCCGGAGTGATTATGGATTCTTCGGGAAATTTATATGGCACCACTCGCACCGGCGGCTCCGGGGGCAGGGGAACGGTTTTCGAGTTGACGCCTGCCGGCGGAACATGGACTGAATCTGTCCTTTACAATTTTAAGGAAGGGGCCGGCGGATTCGCGCCCTCCGCACAACTGCTCTTCGGCTCCGGCGGAGTGCTTATCGGGACGGCAAACGCCGGCGGCGCGGGCAATCATGGAACGGTGTTCGAGCTTTCGCCCTCAAATGGCAGCTGGACGGAGACGGTACTATACGCATTTATGGGTGGCAACGATGGAGCGTACCCTCGCGGAGCGATGATCTCGGACGCGGCAGGCAATCTCTACGGTACGACTACTTCGGGTGGCGTCACCACTTGCGAGTCCGATGGGCTCAACCCCGGCTGCGGAACGGTATTCGAGCTTTCTCAATCGCAGGGCATATGGAAGGAACAGGTTCTCTACGCCTTCACGGGAACCGGCGGCGATGGGGCGAATCCTGCGGCTGCGGTCGTAGCGGATTCCTCCGGCAATCTCTACGGCACAACGGAGTATGGTGGCGTGGCCGTCTGTCCTATTTTCTCAAAGGTCCCGGGATGCGGAACCATCTTCGAGCTTTCTCCATCGAATGGCACGTGGAAAGAGACCGTTCTCTACGCTTTCACCGGGGCGAGTCTGGATGGCGTCTTCCCCGCTGCACCGCTGGCGTTCGATTCCTCTGGTAATCTCTTTGGCACAACCTCGGAAGGGGGCTTGAATAGCGACCGCTACGACGATTATGGCGGCGACGGCACGATTTTTGAAATCTCTCCGCTGAACGGAGCGTGGCAGGAGACCGTGGTGCATGACTTCAATGGAAGGGACGGCGGCCGTCCTTATGCCGGCCTGGTTCTCAACAGCAACGGGGATTTTTACGGCACTACCAGCACCGCCGACAGGAACTTCGGAAACGTTTTCGGCTTGCGGCCGTAAGGCAGCGTATCTGCCGGCCGCGACGGAACCTACGCGTGAATCACGAGGCGCGGCGCGCGAAATTCTGATTGCGCTCTCTACGCTTGTTTCTTGGCTCGCAGCGCATTCAGCGCCAGCGCCAGGCGGGACTTGTAACGATTGGCGGTATTTTTCTTCAACGCCTTCTTACGGATGGCGCGGTCCACGGTGGAAAACGTCTGTTGCTGCAGCTTCGCCGCCTGCTCGATGTTTCCCGATTCCAGCGCTGCGCGCATTTCCTTCACTGCCGAGTGCACGCGCGTCCGGCTGGCGCGATTGATGTCCGTGCGCGCCGCCGACTTGCGGATATTTTTCAACACCGATTTCGAGCGTTTCTTTACTTTTCTGGGCGTGCCTTGAGCCATCTGTTTCTCCTCGTTCTCTGCCTGTTCGATTGCCGCTGGTCGCGGCACCTGACGATTCTAAGTAATTGTCGGAGAAATCAGTGTATCGGACGCCGCCGTCTCCGTCAATTTGTGCATGCCATGTAAACGTCGCGCGTGGACACTCGGCGGCTTGCAATTTCCGCGCTCTGCCCCAAGAATGAATGCGATGCTGACTCCTCAGTTCGCCGCTGCCGACTTCGTTGCGGCGTTTCCATTGCAGCCTTCTCCACGCACCCCAGGCCTGCGTCCCAACGCGCCGCTACGTCTGCCGCACAGACTCGGCTGCCTGCTGCTGGTATTTCTGGCCGCCATTGTTGCGCCCGCCGTCCGCGCTGAAAAAGTCGCCGATCTCAAGCCGCAGGGGTACGTCAGCGATTTCGCCGGCGTTTTGAATGCCGATTCCCGCGAGCGCATCAGCGCCCTTTGCCTCGAAGTCCAGCAAAAAACCGGCGCGCAGATTGCCGTCGTCACCATAAAAACTCTCGACGATCAGCCTATCGAGGATTTCGCCACCAGCCTCTACCAGCGCTGGGGCATCGGCCCCAAGTCCGACAATCGCGGCGTGCTCATCCTGATGGCCACGCAGGATCACAAATATCGCTTTGAAGTCGGCTACGGCCTCGAGCCCATTCTTCCCGATGGCAAAGTCGGCGGCTTCGGCCGCGAAGCTCTCCCGCTTCTTCGCCAGAGTGATTATTCCGCCGCGCTATATCTGATAACGCGCCGCGTCGCCGACGTGATCGCGCAGTACAAAGGCGTCACTCTGGAAGGCGCTACCCCGCCCAGCGATGACGATAGCGACTCGGGCGGACGTCCCGCGCCCAACCTCCGCGTCATCATGTGGCTCATCATCATCGTCGGGTGGGTGCTTTTCAGCATCATCCGTTCGATCTTCCGCATGATTTTCGGACGCCGCCCCGCCACTCGCACATCGTTCCCCTGGTGGTGGCTGCTCTTCATGGGCGGCGGAGGTGGTCATGGCGGCGGAGGCTTTGGCGGCGGTGGTTTTGGTGGAGGCGGGGGAGGATTCGGCGGCTTCGGCGGAGGCATGTCCGGCGGAGGCGGCGCCAGCGGCAGTTGGTAAAATATCCGCGCGCGCAAAAGGAATTTCATGGAACGTTTGCTTAACGATCTCGTCGAAAAACTGCGATCAGCCGCCGGAAATAATTTGCAGTCGGTCGTCCTCTACGGAGCGTCCGCCGTTGACGCCGCTGTTGCGGCTCGCCACGCCGATTTGAACGTTCTCTGCCTGCTCGAACGCGCCGGAGCCGCTGAACTTGCCGCGCTCAGCTCCTCAGTCGTCTGGTGGGTCCATCATGGCGCGCCCCCGCCGCAAATCTTCACGCTCTCGGAGCTGGAACGCTCCGCCGACGTGTTTTCCATCGAACTTCTCAACATGAAGCGCCATCATCACATCCTCTTCGGCAACGATTTTCTTTCCGGCTTGCACGTTCCCATGCATCTGCATCGCCTGCAGGTTGAGCGCGACCTGCGCACCAACTGGCTGCGTCTTCGCCAGGGTGTTCTGCTGGCGCGCGGCAACGAAAAAGTCCTCGTCGATCTGATGGCTTCTTCCGTACTTCGTTTCGCACTCCTTTTTCGCCATGCGCTACTCGCTCTGGGCGAAACGCCCTCCGACAGCCGCGAAGATACCGTGCGCCGCATCGCCGAAGTTTCCGGCGCGCCCGCCACTCACTTTTCGATTGTCCTCGCGATGCGGGCGGAAAAATCGAGCCGTGGCTCGATGAACGTCCCCGCCACCCTCGCCGGCTATCTTTCCTTCATCGAGCGCGTCACCGACGAAGTCGACCGCCGCCTCGAATCCCAATCCTCGCACGCTTGAATTGCGCGCCCACAATTTTCACTTATCGCCACCCAATATAAAACCAGGTCATCCCGAGCCATCGCCCTGAGCTTGCCGAAGGGCGCTTAGGCGCGGGACCTGCTTTGCGCACCAGCACAATAATTGCCTATTTGCATGTCCCGTGTCCGTGACAGGGCCACCATTCGCACTTCTTCTAAATTCAACCAATGTGCTAAAGTAGCGCGGGGAGAAGAGCATGAAAAATGTGTTGATTGTCATTGGTGTATTGGTGATTTTGGTGCTGTTGGTATTCGGTTCCTACGTCGGTCGCCGCAACGAAATGGTGCGTAAAAACGAGGCCGTCAAGGCCGAATGGTCGCAGGTGGACGTGGTTCTCCAGCGCCGCGCCGACCTCATCCCCAATCTCGTCGAAACAGTAAAGGGCTACGCCGCGCAGGAAGTCACCGTCTTCACCAATATCGCCAACGCCCGCGCCGCGCTGCTGGGTGCCCATACGCCCACTGACCGCATCGCCGCCAATAACCAGCTCGATGGCGCGCTGGGACGCTTGCTCTTAATCGTCGAGAATTATCCCCAGCTCAGCTCCGACGAAAATTTCCTTCGCCTGCAGGATGAGCTGGCCGGCACCGAAAACCGCATCGCCGTCGAGCGCCGCCGCTACAATGAATTGATCCAGGACTACAACACCTACATCACGCTCTTCCCCAACA
>Ga0265760_10000017_pt1 | contig 89357 bp, 55 predicted proteins | sample NZIome_2_FD_200831 | JGI IMG/M metagenome (GOLD analysis project Ga0265760, IMG submission 200831) | Metatranscriptome of rhizosphere microbial communities from Maridalen valley, Oslo, Norway - NZI1 (Metagenome Metatranscriptome) | ecosystem: Host-associated > Plants > Roots > Rhizosphere >...
GACGTTTCGGGCGCGAAAGAAATATGTTGACGGCCACGATCTGGGATTTGTCGGAGAAATTTGCTTTGCCGAACCGTGCTGGATCGAGGCGCTATGGCAGCAGGGCGGGATTCCGGTGATGGCCTCGCTGGCGCTGGGCGCCGATGGTGAGTACTACAACGTGAATGCCGACGAGATGGCGGCTTCCTGCGCCGCAGCAACCCACGCCAACGCGCTCATATTTCTCACCGATGTGGCGGGAGTGAAGGACGCGCAGGGTTTGGTGATTCCCTGGCTGAGCACGAAAAAGGCCGAGGAGATGGCGGCTGGCTCGATGGTGAGCGGCGGAATGCTGCCCAAGCTGCAAGCCTGCCGACAAGCGTTAAAACAGGGTGTGGGACGCGTGCGAATCTTGCCCGCCGCGGAAGCGGACCTGCTGCCGCAGTTTTATCTCACCAAGCTGTCGTGCGGCACGGAGGTGACGTGCGCATGAGCGAAGCTGCATCGGCGAAATCTAGAGTGACGAATTTACGAATTGCACATAAGGAGTCAAATTTGAACAGTCCTTTAACGAAACATGCGCCTGCGGTGCCGGAAGTCTTTCCGGGCATCTTCTGGTGCCCTGATTTGATCTCGACACGCGATCTGGGGCCGCAGGGCGTGGAGGCGGTGCTGCATCTGGCGGATTTGATGAAGACGCGGCCTTCGGTTTTTCAGCGGGCGCTGGCCGGTAAACAGATGGTGATGTTTTTCGAGAAGCCGTCGTTGCGAACGCGGCTGACGTTCGAGGTGGGAATGGCGAGCCTCGGCGGCGCGGCGCACTTTGTGGATCAGACCAGCGGCCGCATCGACACACGCGAAAAATTGAGCGACGTGGCTCACAACCTGGAGCGCTGGGTGGACGTGATCGTGTTGCGCACCTTCGCCCAGGAAACGATCGCCGGTATGGCGGAGCACGCTTCGATTCCGGTGATCAACGCACTCAGCGATCTCGAACATCCCTGCCAGGCGCTGGCCGACTATTTCACTTTGCAGGAGCGCTACGATGATCTCAGCAAGATTTGTCTGGCGTATGTTGGGGATGGAAATAATGTGGCGCATTCTTTGCTGCTGACCTGCGCCTGCCTGGGATCGTCGATCAGAATTGCCACGCCGCAGGGCTACGAACCGAACGCGCAGATTGTGGCGGACGCGCGGAAAATTGCGAAGCAGACTGGCGCAAAGATTGAACTGCTCACCGATCCATTCGCGGCAGTGGCCGGGGCCGATGCCGTCTACACCGACGCGTGGGCCAGCATGGGGCAGGAGCACGAAGCCGATCACAGGGCTAAGATTTTCGCGCCTTACCAGGTGAACCGCGAGTTGATGGCTGCGGCTGGTCCCGATGCCGCGTTTATGCACTGTCTGCCGGCTCATCGCGGCGAGGAAGTTACTGACGAGGTGATGGATTCGGAGTGCTCGATTATTTTCGAGCAGGCCGAGAATCGCCTGCACGTGCAAAAGGCTATCCTTTATCTGTTGCTGGGCGGCGCGGTGCGGCTGCCCGTGAGGAGCGCTCATGCCTGAAAAAATTGTGCTGGCGTATTCCGGTGGACTGGATACGTCGATCATCATTCCGTGGCTGAAGGAAAACTATTCCTACGACGTGATTGCGATGGTCGCCGACGTCGGCCAGGGAGAAGACTTGCAGGCGGTGGTCGAGAAGGCTTACGCCACGGGCGCCAGCAAGGTGGTGGTGGAAGACCTGCGCGAGGAATTTCTTACCGGCTACGTGTTCCCAGCACTGAAAGCGGGTGCGGTTTACGAGCACAAGTAACTGCTGGGGACTTCGCTGGCGCGTCCGGTGATTGCGAAGCATCAGGTGGAAGTGGCGCTGCGCGAGGGCGCGACCGCCGTGGCTCACGGTTGCACCGGAAAAGGCAACGACCAGGTGCGGTTTGAATTGACGTATCAGGCGCTGGGGCCGGAGCTCAAGATTATTGCGCCGTGGCGGGAGTGGTCACTGAAGTCGCGCGAGGATTGCATCGATTACGCCGAGCAGCACGGCATTCCGGTGGCGGCGAGCCGCGAGAAGATTCACAGCCGCGACCGCAATCTCTGGCACATTAGCCACGAAGGCGGAGAACTGGAAGACGCCGCGAACGCACCGTTGCCCACGACATGGCAGATCACGCGCTCGCCGCAGGAAGCGCCGGACAAAGAAGAAAAAGTTTCCATGGGCTTTGAGCGCGGGATTCCGGTGGCGGTGAACGGGATGAAGCTCGATCCCGTGGCGCTGGTGGAATTGCTGAACGAGATTGGCGCGCGCAACGCCATTGGCCGCGTCGACCTGGTGGAGAACCGTTTTGTCGGAATCAAGTCGCGGGGGTGCTATGAGACGCCTGGCGGGACGCTGCTGATCACGGCGCATCGCGAGGTGGAAGCGCTGTGCCTGGAGCGGGAAGTGGCTCATTTCAAGCAGCACATCGGGCTGAAATATGCCGAACTGGTCTATTTCGGTTTGTGGTTCACGCCGCTGCGCGAGGCGCTGGACGCGTTTGTGGAGAACACGCAGCAGCTCATGACCGGCAGTGTTTCGCTTTCTTTGTATAAGGGGAATGTTTCCATCGTGAGCCGTGAGTCAGAGCATTCGCTTTACCGCACCGATCTTTCGTCGTTCACCATGGGCGCGGAATATGACCAGAAAGATGCGGCCGGCTTCATCCGCATCCTGGGACTTCCCTCGCGGTCGCGCGCGCGCTCGCGCGTGGAGGTGGGTTGATGAAGATGTGGTCGGGCCGGTTCCGGCAGCCGCTGGACCCTGACTTCGAGCGCTGGCAGCGCTCGTTCGGTTTTGACCGGCGGCTGCTGCAGTACGAACTCGCAGCCAGCAGCGCCCATGCGCGCGCGCTGAAAGATGCGGGCGTTCTTTCGGCGAGCGAGCTGATCAGCATTCTGCAGGGATTGCAGCAGCTCGGGGCGCAGGCCGCGGCTTCTCCGGCGTTTCTGGACGACAACGAAGCTGAGGATGTGCATCACTTCGTCGAGAAAAAACTGGCGGCGTTGATTGGCGAAACCGGATACAAACTGCACAGCGGCCGCAGCCGCAATGAGCAGATCGCGACGGACCTGCGCCTTTATGTGCGGGCTGCGATTGATCAGCTGCGGGTTGAAATTGCCGAGTGGTGCGGCGTGGCGACCGATCGCGCCGAACAGGCTGGCGATTCTGCCATGCCGGCTTACACACATTTGCAGCGCGCAGAACCGGTTCTGCTGGGGCATTGGCTGATGGCTTACGTTGCGATGTTCCTGCGGGATGCGGGCCGGCTTGCGGATTGCCGCAGGCGGGTGAATGTTTGTCCGCTCGGATCGGGTGCGGTTGCGGGAGCGACTCTACCGCTTGATCGCAAGTTCATGGCCGACACTCTGGGCTTTGATGATCCGACTTCCAACAGCATCGATGCTACCAGCGATCGTGATTTCGCGCTTGAGTTTGTGAACGCGCTGTCGCTGCTCGCGCTGCACTTGAGCCGCTGGGCTGAAGAGATGATTTTGTTTTCATCGCTGGAGTATGGCTTCGTCGTTTTGCCGGAAGCTTATTCCACGGGCAGCAGCGCCATGCCGCAGAAAAAGAATCCGGATTTGCTGGAACTGGTGCGGGGTAAAGCTGGCCGTTTGGTTGGCCACGCAACGGCGCTCATGATCACGCTGAAGGGCCTTCCTCTGGCTTACAACAAAGACTTGCAGGAAGCGCAGGAGGCTCTTTTCGATTCCGCGGACACCATGCTCTCGATGCTTCCGCTGGTGACCGGGTTTATGAAGGCTGTTGAATTTAATCGCGAGCGAATGGAGCAAGCTGCGCAATCGGGATTCACCAACGCCTGGGCGGCTGCCACCTATCTGGTGAAACGCGGCGTTCCTTCGCGGCTGGCACATGAGCGTATCGGCAAAGCGGTGCAGTTGTGCCTGGAGAAAAAATGCGCGCTTCAGGATTTGACGCTCGAAGAATTGCGGGCGCTCGACTCGGCGTTTGAATCTGATTTCTATGAGTGCCTGACTCTGCACGCGGTGCTGGCGGTTCACGATGTCGCGGGAGGCACGGCGCCGGAGCGGGTGCGGCAGGCGATCAAGAGTGCCAGGACAAAAATCGAATCGTTACGGGAGGAAATTCATGCGCACGCGCAAAGCGATCTTGCCTGACGCTACGCAGATTCACGACTTGATCTCGGGATATTCCGGCGACGGCACGCTGCTGCCCCGCACGCTGGCGGAGATCTGCGAAAACGTCAGAGACTTTGTGGTGCTCGAGGAGGATGGCCGGATCCTCGGCTGCGGCGCTCTGCATCTGTATGGCACGCATTTGGCGGAAGTTCGCTCCATCACCGTCGCTCCCTGGGCACAAGGCAAGGGCGGCGGAGGCCGGCTGATGAAGGCGTTGATGGCCGAAGCGAAGAAACACCGGGTCACCTGCATTTGCCTGTTCACGCGCAGTCCGCAGTTTTTTGCGCGGCAGGGTTTCGCGGTGGCGCAACGCGAAGATTTGCCTGACAAGATTTACAAAGACTGCCACGTTTGCCCGCGTTTCCATTCGTGCGATGAAGTGGCGATGGTGCGCGGCGAACTTCCCAAGTTCGCGATTCTTCCGGAACCGCCGAACTGGCTGGTCAAGCTGCAGGTTTGAATTCTCTTATCTTGCGCATAAACAATATGAATTGGACGAGGCGCGTGACTGGGACGCTACAATAGCTCATGCGCCGCGCAAGGGTGCGCGTGCGAGTGGAGGCTGTAAAAGTTTGGACCGACCGAATGAAGTGATGGACAAGGCCCGCGGCGTGATGGCTTCGCCCGACGGCGCCAGCGTTCTGACTCTCGAGGAAATTGCCAATCTCGCGCATGAGGGCGGTAAACCGGCCGAGACTCTCATGAACGTGGTCGCACTCATCGCCAAGCGATTTGGGACGGACGTGTGCTCGGCCTATTTGCTGGAACCGGATCGCGCCAATCTTGTGCTGGCCGCGACTCTCGGACTTCGCAGCCAGGCTATCGGTGTCCTGCGCATGGGTGTGCATGAGGGACTAGCCGGCCTTGTAGCCGAACAGGTTCGGCCGGTGGCCGTCGAACAAGTCAAGAATCATCCGCGCTTCAAATATTTCATTGAGGCCGGAGAAGAAGCCTACCAATCCTTTCTCGGCGTTCCCCTGATCGATCGGGGAGTGCTGCAGGGTGTGCTGGTGGTACAGACGGTGGAAGCTCGCGTGTTCCGCGAGGACGAGATTCGCATGCTTACCGAAGCCGCGACGCAAGTGGCTTCGGTGGTGAGCGAGGCGCGCACACTCGACCGCTTCATCGCGCCGGTGCAGGAACGGCTTTGGGCGCTGGCACGAAATCTCTGGTGGAGCTGGGATCACGATTCGGCCAGTTTATTTCTCGATCTCGATCCGGTGAGGTGGAACCAGCTCAACCACAACCCGGTCGCGCTGCTGGCGGAATTTCCGCTGGCGAAACTGGAAGCGCGCGCCGCGGAACTGGTGCTGCACAGCCGCATCAACTACGCGTACCGGCGCTTGCGCGAGTATCTGGAGTCTGACAAAACCTGGGGAACACGGCACGCCGGAGTTTTGCGGCCACGGCCAGTCGCGTATTTTTCCGCCGAGTTTGGCTTGCATGAGTCGCTTCCGGTTTATTCCGGAGGCCTCGGCGTGCTGGCGGGTGATCACATCAAGAGCGCATCTGACCTTGATATTCCGCTGGTGGGCGTGGGCTTGTTTTATGGCCAGGGATATTTCCGGCAGTGGCTTGATCGCACCGGGTGGCAGCATGAGGAGTATCTCAAGACGGATGTGAATCACCTGCCGATGCAGGCGGCGATCGGGAAAAACGGACGTCCGATTGTGGTGCAGATCGACACGCGCCACGGTTCGATCAGCGCAAAAGTCTGGCGGGTCGCGGTGGGACGGTGTGACCTGCTGCTGCTCGATTCGGATGTTGAGGGCAACGCTCCCGAAGACCGCGAGCTGACTTCGCGACTTTATGGCGGCGACCGGCGCATCCGCATTCGCCAGGAATTGCTGCTCGGCGTGGGAGGCTTGCGCGCGCTGCGCGCTCTTGGAATCACGCCCGGAGTTCTGCACCTGAACGAAGGACACAGCGGCTTCGCCGTGCTGGAAGCAATCCGCATGCGCATGGAAGACGAAGGCCTCACATTCGACAGCGCCGTGCCACGGGTTTCGCGCGAAGTCGTCTTCACCACGCACACTCCAGTGCCTGCGGGGCATGATCGCTTCGACGCCGATCTGGTGGAGGAGCATCTGGGCCCGCTTCGCGATGCGCTGGGTCTCTCTCACGAGAGCCTGATGGGGCTGGGCCGCGAAAAACCAACCACCCTGGACGAAACTTTCTGCATGACGGTGCTGGGCCTGAGATTGTCGCGGCGCGCCAACGCCGTTTCCGCATTGCACGGAGAAGTTTCGCGTGCCATGTGGACCGGCTTGTCCCCAGCGAAGCAGGAAGACTCCGTTCCCATCGGACACATCACCAACGGCGTGCATGTTCCTTCGTGGCTGGCGCCGCAGATGTTTCGCCTCTACGACCGGCACCTCGGAACCGGCTGGAACGAACGCAGCAGCGAAGCCCGCATCTGGGAAGGGATCGCGAATGTGGATGACGGCGAACTCTGGGAAACGCATCTCAGCCTGAAATCGAGTCTGATCGAGTTTGTGCGGGATCGCGCCGTGGAACAAGCCGAGCGCCGCAGTGAATCCAAGGAAGTTCTGCGGCGACTGGTGCGTGTGCTCAGCCCGGACGCGCTCACCATCGGCTTTGCCCGCCGCTTTGCTACCTACAAGCGCGCCGACCTCATCTTGACCGACATCGAAAAATTAACCTTGATGGTGAACGACCCGAAACGTCCCGTGCAATTTGTTTTTGCCGGAAAGGCTCATCCCAACGATGAGCCGGGGAAACGTATGTTGCAGAAGATCGCGGAGTTGATGCGCGATCCCAAGTTCGGCGACAAGTTCGTGTTCATCGAAGACTACGACATCAATGTGGGACGGCATTTTGTGCAGGGCGTCGACGTCTGGCTGAATAATCCTCGCCGCCCGCTCGAAGCTTCCGGCACCAGCGGCCAGAAAGTTGTTCTCAACGGCGGGCTGAATCTTTCCGTGCTTGACGGGTGGTGGGCGGAGGCTTACGACGGCAGGAATGGCTTTGCCATCGGAACTGGCAGGACTCACTCCAACATGAGCGTTCACGACACGCGTGACGGAGAAGACCTGATGCGCACGTTGCATGACGAGGTGATCCCGCTCTACTACCAGCGCGACCATGACGGCTTGCCGCGCGGCTGGATCAAGCGCATGAAGCGGACTATTCGTACCCTCGGTTGGCGTTTCAACGCGGACCGCATGGTGATGGATTACACGACGAAATGTTACGTGCCCGCAGCGGGCGGCACTTCCAGCGATATGCGAGCAACTTCGTGAGCGCCATCGCTGCCCTGAAGTGATCGCAGACACATTTGCGTAAGAAGCAGAATGGCAAGCCTCTTGCTTCCCCCGGTGCTTGTCCGCGCTCGTTAGGTACTTTAGTGCAGAGCCTTCATGTCACTGAGCCACTTCACGACTACAATCAAATCTGTGAGACATTCGCCATCGACATGATGGCGAGCACGATCCAGCACGCGATGTAGGAGTGGGATATGCATAGAACCACGAGAAAAAGTGTCATCGCTTTATTGGTACCTCTCAGCGCGATTCTGCTCGCCTCGCTAATCCTTCAAGGCTGCAACGCCCTCGACCCGTTTTGCGGGAGTGCTCGACCATCTCCGAACATTGCGTCGCTTTCTGTTAGCGCGATCACCTTCGCTGAAGTGGAGCGGGGCTATCCTCTCAGCGTGAACGGCAGTGCGTTTGTTTCTTCTTCTGTGGTGGTCGTCAACGGGATCGAGGTAAGCACTGAAGTCACCAGCAGCACGCTATTGCAGGTCACCGTCACGACCGCCGAGATCCCCGCTCCTGGAATAACCAACATACTGGTCAAGACTCCGAGTGGGAACTCCGGCGAACTTGGCTGCAAGAGTGGTGGAAACAGCCGCACTCTCGTCTTGATGATTAGCTAAGCAAAAAGGAACAGGACTGGCTGAAGGCCCAGCATCGGCTCGAACGGGCATAAACCAGCTCCCCAGTTCTCGCAACGGGTCTCGCAACAGGTCTCGCAACACCGGCGAAACCTGGGGCACCCGACGAGACGAAATCTCAGCTGCGTGGGGAAGGCTTGTCCAGCGCTGCTTTCAGCGATTCGAAGGCGCGCTTCTGATAGGCTTCGGCGTCTTTGCGGGTAAACACTGGAGTTACGGTGTGAACGTAACTACGCGCGGCATCGTAGTTTCCACGGCGATATGCGATTTCGGCCTGCGCCAGCGTGACGTCTGCTCCCCAATCGGGATTGCCGGTGAGCTGCGCGACGGTGGGGGCATCGATTTGCTGCAAGAACGCGGTCGCCTCGTCCAATTTACTTAAGCCAATCAGGCAACTCGCTAAAGTGTATGCGGTGGCTCCGGTCAGGCCGGCGGACGCTCCGAACGCCTTCACCGACGAATCATAGGCTTGGCGCGCATTCGATTCCCCCTCCCGATAGCGGCCTGCCCGGCACTGCGCAAGCGACCCATCGGTAAGCGTGGCCACCGCGAAGAAAGAAAGTGGACCCTGCTTGCGGACGGCAAGCTCGTGGATCGCAAAATCGTCGCGGATGGCGTCGTCCCACAGCTCCAGGCTGCCTTCGGACTGCGCCCGCGTCGCGAGCAACTGCATGGAAAGCTCGTGGTCCAGACCGAGCCGGGACACAAACTCGGGGTAGATGGCGTTGGCCTCCTGAATCGCTTCCGCATGCTTGTTCTGAATCATGAAGGCCTGCGCCAGATTCAGGCGAACCCGCAACACATTGGGACTATCCGAACCGGCGACGCGCGTGAAGGCGGCAATGAGTTCGTGAAATGTCTGCTCTGCCTTGGCGCCTTCGCCCAAGCGGATGTAGGAAAAACCCAGCCTTTGTTGGAACGTGAGGCGCGCGCTCTCGTCGAATTCGGGGAGAACTTCCGCCCCTTGCACGGCCGCCTGAAAATTCTCTGCGGCGGACTTGGCGTTGTTCTCAATGAGGGCGACCATCCCCTGCGCGGAAGATAACCACACCGGCAAGTCCGGCCGCGGATGGGTCAGCCTTGCGATTAAAGCCTTTTGTCGTTCGAGAATCGACTTGGCTAACGGGAGCGAGCCGCTCTCGTAGCTGCGCGCTTCCAGGGTAGTGCGTTGCAGTTGCGTGATGATGGCATCTTGCGACAAATCGCCATCCACTTGCCTGAAAAGCGCCGCGGCGCGGTCATATTCCAGCCGAGCGTCGGGATAGTCCGTGCGGTTATCGAGCGCCCGGGCAATGGTTTGGTGGAGGCGCGCAGCCACCAGCGGCTCATCTCTGAACTTGCGGTCGATGCCGGGCGAGGCTTGCTGGATCGCCTCCATCAGCGACTCCCCCGACTTGCCGCTCACAAATGGATTGCTCCGTCCCAGTAGATCGTCAGCGAGAAACCGGCTGACTGCGCTGGCGATCGCGGTCTGTCGGCTGGCATTGTCGCGTTCGCGGCTCGCGCGCCGGTAAAGTACAACGCTCACGACAAGTCCAGCTGCCAAAGCGCTAATCGCCAGCACCACCCAAGGACGCCTAGCCCGAGTTTCGGCCAGCTTGCGCTCGGCGGTCTGAGCGCGAAGTTTTGCGGCTTCCAGCTCGTCGCGCTTGATTCGGCGCTCTTCCAGTGTGAGCAGCCGCTCGACCAGATCGGCGGCGCTAGTGAGCCGCTTGGCTGCATCGCCACAGGCGGCAACCGCAATATCTTCGCGCAGCAGCGGATCTTGAATCTCCGTTTCCCAACCCGGCGCCAGCGGCTTGCGGAAATCGCCCACTGTCAGCTGGTAGAGCATGACGCCGAGAGCATAAACATCCGCGGCGGCGCTGGGAGATTGTCCGGCCAGAACCTCGGGGGCCAAGTACATCAGGGTGCCGGTGAGCGGCTGCGTTTCCAGCGACGTGGTTTGGGTGAATCCCAGGTTCGTGATTCCCAGGGACTGCAGCCGCGAGGGATCGAACAACGAGGCGCTGCCGAAATCTGCGAGCTTGACCTGCCACCCTCCGCTGGCTGCGGGTACGATCAGGATGTTCGCGGGCTTCAAGTCTTTGTGAAGCACTCCAATGTCGTGCGCGGCGGCCACGGCCTTGGCCACGTCCACCAGCAATTGCAGGCGGACTTCATACGGAATCTGCGAGAGACCTCCCTGTGTCGCGGCCCATTCCGCCAGGCTCTGCCCGGCATACTCGCTTTCCAGGAAGAACGGAAGCGTCTCAAAGTTCCACTCCAGGATGCGCACGAATTCTGGCCGCTCGCCCAGCGATTCCCGCAGGAAACGTGAAATCGTAATCTCGCGCTTTAGCCCTTTTAAGCGCGCACCATCGCCGGCGAACTTGAAAACTCGGTGTTCGTGGGTCTTGGGATTCTCCGCCAGCCACACTTCACTCGAGCCTGAAATTTCCATAGGCCGAGCAAGCCGCCACTGCTCCCGTCCCGGAACCAGGTCACCGGCTTTGAATCCCAGCTCAGGGCCGGCCGGCGCTGCCACGGTTTTGCAATAGACCGGCACGGCCAGCCGGTAGCCAACGCGGGGAACGGTGACGATCGCTGGATGGTTCTCATCTCCCAATGCCTTCCGCAGTTTGGAGACGGCGGTGGCCAGCGAACCATCCACCACCATCACATCCGGCCAGACAGATTCCAGCAATTCGTCTTTGGTGACAACCTCGCCGGCATGAAGAAGAAGCTGCAGCAGGATGTCGAGGGGCTTCGATTCCAGCTCGACCGTTCTGCCCTTGACCCGCAACTCTCGCGCCAGCTCGTCGAACTCGTAGTCGGAGAAGCGCCAGAGGCGGCCGGAAGTCTCTGCAACTTCTCGCTCAGTTCCTTTGTAATTCATGGACTTAGCCACGCTTTAGAGTTCTTGAGAATTCCGTCAGGACATACAGCGGGGGATAGTGCAAGCTGTGGGTCCAACGGCGACTGGGGTGGGCGAAAACATTGTGCCATGAACCAGTCCGCGGAGCACGCAAATTGTAAACGAGGATGTCCAGGCTGCTCGGATACAGAAAAGGCGGTCCAGCGAGATGTGGCTGACTCATGACGCGACCTCTTTCACCTCGACGCGGCTAATTAGGCGGGGAGAGAATCCGCGAGTTCAGTTCAGGACCCCTCCCTCCAGCATCCGTCTTCCAGGCGCCGAGCCCGCTTTTTGCAACCATCTTCGCCGTGTCCACGCGAATTTCGCTTTGAGGAGAGTCCAATGAAACGCCGAACCGTACTGTCGATCGCCACCCTGTCGATATTCACCCTGGCGCTGCTGTTTGGCGCGCCCGCCGCCACTGCCCAGACCGTTGTTGCGCTCTACACCTACCCTGGGACCGACAATAACAGCACCGGCATCACGTGGCCCGTCCAGTTCACGCAAGGCACGGACGGTGAGTTGTACAGCACCATCGAAACCAATGGAACTTACCATGCCGGCAGCGTGTACAAGATTTCGACTGAGGGAGCGTACACGCCGGTCTACAACTTCTGTGCGGAAGGCGGCTACTGCCTGGTCACTGGCGGCTACCCGCACGGAGGTGTGACGCTGGGAATCGACGGCAATCTTTACGGAACCGCGGCAAACGGTGGCACCGAGGATGCCGGAACTGTTTTCAAGGTGACAGACACCGGAGCATTGACCACGCTGTGGGACTTTACCGCCGGAACCACCAGCCAACACCTCAACGACGAGGGCGCACCCATCTATACGGTGACCCAGGGGACAGACGGCAACTTCTACGGCGTCGACAATGGCGTGTACTCAGGCACCTATGGCGTCTTCTTCAAGATGACGCCCAAAGGGAAACTCACGGCGTACCCGTTCGATTACACCAACGGTTATGGACCAAATCTGCCGACGCAAGCTACCGACGGCAACTTTTATGGAACCGCCCAGGTTGGAGGCGGAGCTACCTGCGAATGCGGCGTGGTGTACAGGGCGACCACGGGCGGCAAGATCACGGTGCTCCACGTTTTTACAGGTTATGTCAGCAGTACCGTCTACGATGGCTACCGTCCGATCGGAGTGCTGGCGCAGGACAACGAGGGCTATTTGTGGGGAACCACTTATGAGGGTGGCGAATACAACGAGGGAACGATCTTCAAGATTGCAACCTCTGGAAAGGACTACGAGGTGGTCTACAGCTTCCAGTTCGCCTCGCCACAACTGCTTGGACAACTGCCCGTAGCTGGGCTGACGCTCGGGTCCGACGGCAATCTTTACGGCGTAACCGCAAGTGGCGGACACAATAACTACGGAACGATCTTCCAAGTCACTCCCGCAGGCGACGTGACATTCCTCTACAGTTTCTGCTCAGTGGCCGGCTGCACCGATGGGATTCTTCCCGAAGCTCCTCTGATTCAACACACCGACGGGAAATTCTATGGCTCCACAAGCGGGAACTCGCTGTGCTGCGGTACGTTCTTCAGCCTCGACATGGGCCTGCCCCCGTTCACGCGCTCGACCGCAAACGAAGGCAAAGTTGGGGCGACCGTCGATTTCCTGGGCCAGGGGTTTACGGACGTGACCAGCGTCTCCTTCGGCGGAACGCTCGCAACCTCATTCCATGCCACATCGGATACGCTTCTGACCGCGAAAGCTCCAGTCGGCGCGCTCACCGGCGTAGTCAAAATCGTCACCTCCCTAGGAACGCTACTCGGCAGTCACAATTTCAAAGTGCTGCCCACGGTGAAGACCATCAGCCCCACCAGTGGCGTGGTGGGAACAGTGGTTACCATCACCGGAACCGGCCTGACCCAAGCCACCAAAGTGACCTTCGGCGGGAAATCCGGGACCTTCACCGTGAACAGTGACAGCCAGATCACGGCCACGGTTCCAACCACAGCCAAGACGGGAAAAATTGAGGTGACTACTCTGGGCGGTGCAGCCTCGAGCGCGACGACGTTCACGGTCACGCCCTAGTTCGGGTCAGAGTGCGGGCAGGAGTCTTTCGGTGTCCGCGAACGTGTGTGTCAGTGGGTGCTACGGCGGCGGCAAAATCAGGGAGCGTGCTACATCAGGCGAAGATCGCGAAATATTTGGTAGCGCTGACGGGAATCGAACCCGTATACCCGCCTTGAGAGGGCGGTATCCTAACCGTTAGATGACAGCGCCATCGGTTTGCGTGGCTGTATTGCGGATCGTGATCCGTGCCTTCGATTTTGATGATACGGCCCAGACCTACGGCTGCGCAAGCCTTCCGCCACTCTCGTAGTGGCTCAAATTGTCAGTTTCTTCGCGACCGCCGTCGGATACTGCGAAGGAGAGTCTGCTATCGCGTCATTTGTCCGTCCACCATGCGCCAGATTCCCAGGGGGTTTGCGGCTTTCAATTCCTGCGGTAACGCGTGGTCGGGAAATCCCTGGTAGCAGACTGGGCGGGTAAACCTGAAAATAGCCCGAGTGCCCACCGAGGTGGAGCGCCCGTCTGAGGTCGAGGGATAGGGGCCGCCATGCACCATGGCGTGGCACACCTCGACGCCGGTCGGAAAGCCATTGAACACGAGACGGCCGACCTTGCCCTCGAGAATCGCGATGAGGTCGGCGAAGTCACGAAGATCCTGCGCCGTGCCGTGAATGGTGGCGGTGAGATGGCCTTCGAGAGAGCAGGCAATCTGAAGGATTTGATCGCGGTTGGAGTGGCGAATAAGAAGCGTGGTTGGGCCAAAGATTTCGTCATCCAGGTTCGAGCCCAGAAACGTATCCGCGTCGGTTTCAAAGAGCGCTGAGTTCACGGCAAACCCGGCTTGCTGTGCGGCTTTCGGAGCCTCGGCAACGAGAGTAACCCCGGCATCTGTTTTTCGCCCGGCGAGTGCGGAGTCATACGAAGAATGAATGGCGCGGGTCAGCAGATGGAATGGCGCAGAGGCGGCGACCAGTTGCCGCAGCTTATCGGTAAACTTAGCAGCTTCGTTGCCGTGCGGGAGAAATACCATTCCCGGCTTGGTGCAGAATTGACCGGCGCCCAGGGTGAACGAAGTATGCAGGCCTGCTGCAATGTTCTCGCCACGTTCCCGCAGAGCGCCCGGCAAGATGAACACGGGATTAGTGCTGCTCATTTCCGCGTAGAACGGAATCGGCTCGGGACGCGCCGCAGCCACGTCCATCAGCACTCGACCTGCGGCGCGCGAGCCAGTGAATCCGCCCGCTTTCACCAGCGGATGTTTCATCAACGCGGTGCCGATCTGAGCGCCGCTGCCGAACAGAAGCGAGAAAACACCTTCCGGCAGACCGCTTTCCCGAACACTTTCCCGAACCATTTGCCCTACGAGTTCGCTGGTGCCAGGATGCGCCGCATGGGCTTTCACGATGACAGGGTTGCCTGACGCCAAGGCCGACGCGGTATCACCTCCGGCAACGGAAAATGCTAATGGGAAGTTGCTGGCACCGAATACGACCACGGGGCCGAGGGGACGCAGCATGGAGCGAATGTCCGGTCGGGGAGCGGGCTTGCGATCGGGATCGGCTTGGTCGATGCGCGCAGCAACCCACGATCCCTCCTCCGCCACTTCGGCAAAAAAGCGCAACTGAGCGCAAGTGCGCGCGGTCTCGCCCTGCAAACGCGCGGGCGGCAGGGCGGTCTCTTTGCCGGCGCGCTCGACCACTTCGTTGGCGATGGATTCTATCTTCGCTGCGATCTTGCGCAAGAATGCGCCGCGCTCACGTCCCGGAACGCGGCTGTAGGCGGCAAAGGCTTCGGCCGCGAGTCGGACCGCGAGTTCTACTTCTTCCGCGGTTGCCGCAACGAATGCGGGCTGGAGCTGTTGCCCGGTGGTGGGATCAGTCGCGAAGAGCGGCTGCGACGAACCGCCGCCTTCGCGAGACCCGATCAGCGACCTACCTGAAAGTTTTGCCATTTTCGTGAAAATTACTTTCTGCCGGTGAGCGCGTAACCGCCAACTGGTTGCGGACGCGAGCGCAACGCGTCGCGAATGATCCGGCCGGTTTGTTCCAGTTCTCCGCCCACTAATTGCAGGCGCGGCGGACGCACTCGCGGATTTCCCATCCCTACCTCGGCTTGCACGAGCTTGATGAGCTGAACGAAATTCGGGACCGTATCCATGCGTAGCAGTGGCAGGAACCAGCGATACAACTCAAATGCTTTGTCACTCTCCCCGCTGATGCCGTAGTTGAAAAGATCGACCGATTCCCGCGGCAATGCGTTGGCGAGGCCGGCGATCCAGCCGGTCGCTCCCACTCCGATGGCTTCGAGTACGGCATCATCCACGCCGACGGAGATTTCCAGGCGGCGGTCGAGCAGAGCGCGGATGGCAGAGACCCGCCGCGCATCGGTGCTCGACTCCTTCACCGCTTCGAAGCTTGGATATTCGGCCGCCAACTCGCGAATTTGTTCGGGAAGAAAATCGGTTCCATAGGCCACAGGATTGTTGTAGAGCATGCAGGACAGCGGAGTGGCCGCAAACACGGTGGCCACGTGCGTCTTCATTTCCCGCCAATCGCCCTGGTAAACATAGGGCGGAAGCACCATCAAAGCGTCGCAGCCAAGTTCCGCGGCAGCTTTGGCAAGGGCCACAGCCTCCGGGGTGGTAAGCGCCGAGATGGAAGCGACGACGGGTCCGCGCCCATGAACCGCGCTGACACAAGTGCGCAGAATCTCGACCTTCTCGTCGAAAGACAGAGTCGCGCCCTCACCCAGGGAACCGAGGGCGACGATGCCGGCGCAACCGTTGTCCAGCAGCCAGTGGCAATGTTTCGTCAAGAAGCTGTGATCGACGCGAAGATCGTCGGTAAAACTGGTGGTGATTGCAGGGAGCACACCCTTCCAGTTCATGATTGTCCTCCTGTTACTTCGCTGTGCTGCCGTTGCGACTGGCCAGTGACCGCCGCCAAGGTTTCAACGCGAGCGGGGAACACGGGCGGCCGAACGGAATCCGGATTCCAGTTGAAAAGAAATTGTGTGGCGGGGCCGCAGACTCGGCCCTGGCACGGGCCCATGCCACAACGGGTGTGCAGCTTGGCTTCGCGCCACGAGCGGTGCTGCCGAACACAATAATAGGGGACGTCCTCGCAACGGCAAACCATGGTTTCTGGCGAGGGCAGGCTCCTCAACTCCGGGCGCAAGCGGAATGTGCGGTCGAGCAATTGAGCGAAGCGACGCCCCTTCTGGCGTTTGGGGAACAGTGCCTTGGCCTCGCTCGCGTGCCCGGCCGCTGCCAGGCCCGCAATTTGACCTTCGATGAGCGCTAACTCGACGCCTCCAATGCTTGTCGGTTCGCCGGCGCAAAAGACGGAAGGGACCGTGGTTGTCTGAAAGTCGTCGACTTGCACACAGCCATTGCTGAGCCCACATCCCAGCAGCAAAGGCAATTCGACGTTCGGAATCAGATGAAAACCACAGGCGAGATAGTCGCAGGGAATGTTCTGATTTTTTCCGGCGCGCGAAATGGTTACGCTTTCGAGAATCTGCTGGCCGTGAGCGGCGAGCGGCCAACTGTTCGAGGCAAACGGAACGCCCGCGAGATCCCGTTTCAATTGGATCCCCTGGATAATTTTCTCTGGCCAGACCGACAGAGCCAGTCCAAATTTTGCCAGATCGCGCCAGGATGCCTGCTCGCAAATCACGGGAATCTCGGCGCCATGCTTGCGGAGGTAGGCGGCGACTGCCAGGAGTAACGGGCCGGTGCCGGCCACCACTACGCGCTTGCCTTGAATCGGCAGGCCGGACTTGACCATCGCTTGCAGACCGCCCGCACCCATCACGTTGGGCAATGTCCAACTAGGGAACGGCAAGAATCTTTCCCTGGCTCCGGTTGCCAGCACCAACTTGTCGTAGGTGAGTTCGCAAAAGCCGTCGAGATTTTCTGCTAACAAGACTCCGGCTTCCGGTTGATGCACGACGCGCAGCCCGCAGAGGACGGTCGCTCCCGAGGCGCGCACCCAGCCGGCCGATCGCGAGGCTTCCGTATTTTGCGCCTCGTTATTTTGATATTGCGAAACATTATTTTGCGAAACATTCGATCGCGCATCGTCAAATCGCGCGTCGTTAGTTCGCGCATGGTCGGACGCGCTGCGCCAGATCTGGCCGCCGAGCCTGAAATTGTCGTCGACGATTCCGACTCGGACACCGCACTCGGCCGCGCGAGCGGCGGCGACCATCCCGGCTGGACCTCCGCCAATCACGAGTACATCGAAATGGCGCTGCGCTTCCCTGTTCATCGGTTTCAGTTCTTCGAGCTTCAGTTCTCGACTTTCAGTTCTCAGTTGTTACTTCCATTCCCGGTTCGCACAGCACCTGACAGCTTCTGCAATGCGGAATGCCGCCGATCGCAACGCGACATTCAAAGCAAATTCCCATGCCACATAGAGGGCCGCGCGGTTGGCCGCTGACCGAGGTTCGGCAAGCCTGTCCCGCAAGCACCATCGCAACCGCGACAGTCGCGCCGGAGGACACGACCACGGGCATTCCGTTTACCGTCACCGTGATCTGGTCAGGCATGCGCGTACTCCTTCGCCGTCCGCGAAGGCAGATAGGGTTCGACCGGGATCTCCGGTTTCGTACCGGTGATCTGATCGGCTAAAATGCGCGCCGTCCCAAGAGACGTGGTGATTCCCAGGCCCTCATGTCCGGTCGCCAGGAATATGGACTTGTCTCCGGTTGCGTCCCCAGCAGTTCCTGATGTCGCGTCTCCAGCCCAGGGCCCGATCAGCGGGAGCTTGTCGGGAGTGGCAGCACGGAATCCTGTCCAGGTGCGTACCGTCGACATCTGCGCCAAGCCTGGCATGTATTCCTGCGCGCGTTGCAGCATGCGCACCAGCACGGAGTGATCCACTTCTTTGTGCTCGGCGCCATACTGCCGCGAAGATCCGATGAGAATCTGGCCGGTGCGGCGCGGCTGCACATTGAATGCCACCGAATCGCCGCTGACGGAGTGAGCGCTCTTCAAGTAGCCGAGCTCGACCAACTGATGCCGCACGAACCCGGGATAGCGGTCAGTGATGACGAGATGGCCTTTCCGTTTCTTGATCTCCAGTCCCGGCGTGAGTTCGGCGGCGCGGGCTCCGGCCGCATTCACGATGATTGCCGCGGCGATCTCCGTGCCGTCCGCTAACCGAACCTGGCCCCGGCCAATCTGCGCGACAGGAACGCCAAGGTGAAGCTTCGCTCCCTGCTTCTGGGCACGCTCCATCAGAAAGCGGGCTGCGCACGGCGGATAGAGCACACCATCTTCCGGAACGAGGAAACCGCCAGCCATGCCTGCACGAAGGTTCGGCTCCAGACGATACAAAGCCTGGGCATCGAGAACTTGCGTGGGAACTCCGCGTTCGCCATAGTAGTCCCGCTTGCGGCGGACTTCGATCATTTCTTCTTCGTCAGCGGCGACCCAGATCGTTCCACATTGCTCGTATTCGACGTCATCCGGTAATTCGGGTCTCAACTCCTGCCACAGTTGCTGGGAGAAACGGGTCAGTGCAAACTGCGCGTCGGAATCGTCCATGACGACGATGTGCCCCATGCCGGCAGCGGTTGCGCCGCTGCCGACGACATCGGCGTCTGCCACCGCCACGCGCAAGCCGCGGCGCGCGAGTTCATCTGCGCACGCCGCGCCCACGATGCCGGCGCCCACGATCACGACGTCATAGGCCGCATTGCTCATGCCCGAATGCCCATGCACAGCGGGTCGCGCGGATCGAGCACCAGCTCTGCCTCGGCGTTCACGAACGCCGATCCCTTTATGCTGGGATACACCTTGCCATCCCGCACCTTGACGCTGCCTTCAAACACGCTGCCAACAATACTTTCCTGTCTCCACGTTTGGCCCTCGCGGATCTTGCCGTCCGCGTAAAGACACGCCAGCTTGGCACTGGTCCCGGTACCGCAGGGCGAACGATCATAGGCTTTGCCGGGACAGAGCACGAAATTCTTGCTGTCAACTCCCGGTAGCTGAGACGGACCATAAAGCTCGACGTGGTCGATTTCTTTGCCGTCTGCACCGGCGACTCCGCGTTCGCGAAGAGCCTGGCGGATCGCCCAGGTGAAATTCGTGAGAGCATCGATATTCTGCAGAGTCAGTTCCATGGTGTGCTGGCGCACGAGAAAAAACCAGTTCCCACCCCAGGCCACATCACCGCGAACCTTGCCGTATCCCGGAACGTCGACCGCAAGATCGGCAGCGCTGCGATAACTTGCGACATTGTTGACCGTAACCTCGCCAGTTTCGTGAAGAACCGCACTGACGGTGCCCACCGGCGTCTCAATCTTGTGCTCTCCAGGAGCGATGCGTTTCATGTAGGCCAAGGTCGCGACCAGGCCGATGGTCCCGTGACCGCACATGCCCAGGTAGCCAACATTGTTAAAAAAGATGACGCCTGCGGCGCTCTCGGAATGGAGCGGATCGCAAAGCAATGCGCCGACCATAACGTCAGACCCTCGCGGCTCGTTCACGACGGCGGAGCGGAAATCGTCATATTTGCTGCGAAAGCAGCCCAGCCGATCGGCCAGCGATCCGGTCCCGAAATCAGGCCCGCCACTCACCACCAGACGCGTGGGTTCCCCCCCGGTATGGGAATCGATGACTCGGATTCTGCGGCATTCTTGAACAGTCATTTTCGTCGTCGTCTCGTGGTCTTCACCGAGGTCAGGCCCCAATCCCTTTTATCAGGATGCCATTACGGGGAAGCAGAGCCTCTATTTTTAATTAGTTAGGCGCCTGTCGTATTTTATGGATACAATATGCAATCGTCAAACCTAATTCCCTCAAGGGGTCTAAGCGTTGACTGGAAAACTCGAGCGGGAAGCCCCACAGCCGACCGATCTTCAACCGAGAGAATTCGCACGCGGCTTGACCTTGTTCGATTCCGTCATGGTGGTAGTGGGGGCGATGATCGGGTCTGGGATTTTCATTGTCCCGGCGGAGATGGCTCGCCACATTGGCAGCGCGGGCTGGCTGCTGGTGGCTTGGGGAGTGGCGGGCGCGCTGACCATTGCGGGTGCTCTGTGCTACGGAGAGCTCTCGGCGATGATGCCGCACGCCGGCGGCATGTATGTTTACCTCCGCGAGGCGTATTCGCCGTTGTGGGGTTTTCTGTACGGCTGGACTTTATTCTCGGTCATTGAGACCGGCACGATCGCCGCAGTGGCGGTGGCTTTCGCGCGCTTCACCGGAGTGTTTTGGCCGCTGATTTCAGAAGAAAATTATCTAGTCACTCCCATCCGCATCTCAAACCACTATGCCCTCTCGCTTTCGATGGCTCAACTGCTGGCGATTGGCGTGATTGCGCTGCTCACCTTCGGCAATACTCTTGGGCTCCGCTACGGCAAGCTCATCCAAAATGTGTTTACCATCGCAAAAACGGGGGCTCTGGGCGGTCTGATTATTTTGGGCATTTTCGTTGGCCGCAATGCAATCGCGCTCCACGCCAATTTTGGCGACGCGTGGCATGCGCGCGGGATCGATGCTTTGGGAGGCGGGCTCACTGCCACCACAATGCTTGGCCTGTTCGTCGCCATCTGCCTGAGCCAGACCGGGTCGCTGTTTTCCGCCGATTCCTGGCACAACATTGCCTTCGCGGCCGGTGAAGTGAAGCGGCCCGAGCGAAACGTGACTCTTGCCATGGTGATTGGGACAATCGTCGTGATCGGGCTGTATCTCCTGGCCAATGTGGCGTATCTGGTCACGCTCCCGCTAGAAGCGATTCAGCACGCGCCGGCGGATCGTGTGGGAACGGCTACGTTGCGGGCGATCTTCCCGGGCGTCGGCGCTGCGGTGATGGCGGCCGCGATCATGGTCTCGACCTTCGGCACCATCAACGCGCTGACCTTGACCGGCGCGCGCGTTTATTATGCGATGGCTCGGCAGCGGCTCTTCTTCCCTTTCGCGGGAAAACTCAATGCCGCCAACGTGCCTGCATCCTCGCTGAAGTTGCAGGGGCTGTGGGCTGCGTTTCTAGTCTTGCCTCGCACTTATGATCCTGCGACGCAGACGTGGGGAAACCTGTACAGCAACTTGCTCGAATACGTTATTTCCGCAGCGCTGATTTTTTACGTGCTGACGGTAGCTGGAGTGTTCCGGCTGCGCATCAAGCGCCCGGACGCGCCGCGACCGTACCGCACGATGGGATATCCGGTGGTGCCGGCCCTATACATTCTTGCCGCCTGCGCGATTCTCGCCGTGCTGTTCGCATATCGCCCAGCGACGACGTGGCCGGGGTTGCTGATTGTTTTGTTGGGAATTCCAATTTATTTGCTGATCGGCTGCGCAGACCGAACGGCGGTCAGGCGGGCTTCTCAGCCTCAAGCTATCACTCTTCAGGATACAGAATGAACAGCACGAACCGACAGTTCGGAGGAGTGCGAATGTCAGGAAGAATCACTGGAGCGAAAGCGGGGCGGCGTCCGCGGCGGTCGAGGCTCTCGCTCCAATTGCTGTGGCAGACGGTCTGGTCGATTGCGGTTGCAGGTCTCGCGGCGGTTGCTGTGAACGCTCAGTCTGCGGCCACTATCGAGATTCTGCGTAGAGCGTTTCTGGATCAGGAATTTGCGGTTAAGTCCTTCGGACCCGTGCGCTGGTTGGACGGAGGCCGAGCCTATACGACTCTGGAAGCCTCTGCGGTCGAGCCTGCGGCGAACAGTAGCTCCGATGCAAGCACAGCAGCCGTCGACCTGGTGCGGTACGACACGGCCACCGGGCAACGAGAGATTCTGATCCCGGCGCAGCAGCTTACGCCCGCTGACGGCAAGAAGCCGATCGTCATTGAGGACTATTCGTGGTCGAAGGACATGAACCGGGTGCTGATTTTCACTAATTCCAAACGTGTGTGGCGCGAAAACACGCGTGGGGACTATTGGGTGTTCGACCGGAAATCTGGCGCTCTGCGAAAGCTTGGCAACGGAGGGCCACCTTCGATGCTGATGTTTGCGAAGTTCTCGCCCGACGGCTCGAAAGTGGCATACGTGCGCTTCAACAATATTTATGTGGAAGATCTGCAAAGCGGGGAGACCGCGCGGCTCACTCCAGACGGTTCCGAAAAAATTATCAACGGGACCTCGGACTGGGTCTATGAAGAGGAGTTTGGCGTACGCGACGGATTTCGCTGGAGTCCCGACGGCAAACGCATTGCCTACTGGCAGTTCGACACCAGCGCCATCAAAACTTTTGCTTTGATTTACGACACTGGTGCGCCATACAGAGTTGTGAGCAATATTCCTTATCCGGAGTTCGGGGTTTATCCCACGGTCCGCCAAATTCCCTACCCGGAACCGGGAACTCCTAATTCTTCGGTTCGCGTCGGAGTGGTTCCGTCGGTTGGCGGCGAGACGCGATGGATGCAGGTTCCGGGCTATGCGAATGACAATTACATTGCACGCATGGAATGGGCGAGAGATTCTGATTCGCTCATCCTGCAGCATTTGAATCGCCTGCAAAATACCAACGACGTGCTGCTAGCGGATGCGCGAACCGGCATCGTTCAAAGCGTTTACCAGGACCACGACAGCGCGTGGGTGGATGTAGTTGACGATTTGAAATGGCTGCACAGCGGGAAGGATTTTCTGTGGGTTAGCGAACAGGACGGCTGGCGGCATGTTTACCTGATTGCCAGGGATGGCAAGCAAGTGCGTGTGCTGACTCCGGGGCCGTTCGATGTGGAGAATCTCCTGGGAGCTGATCCCGAGGAACGGTGGATCTATTACATCGCGTCGCCGGAGAATGCCACGCAACGCTATCTTTACCGCTCACGGCTCGATGGCAAGGTGACGCCCGAGCGCCTGACGCCGGAGAAGCAGCCGGGAACCCATTCGTACAACGTTTCGCCGGACCTGCACTGGGCCATCCATAACTATTCGACGTTCGACACGCCTCCGGTGACCGACCTCATTCGCTTGCCCGATCACCAATCTCAACGCACACTGGAGGACAATGCCAAACTTAGCTCCGGTGCGAAAGCTCTTGTCGCCGGTCCAAGTGAATTCTTTCGTGTCGATGTCGGCGATGGCGTCTCATTGGACGGGTGGCTCATAAAGCCGAAGGACTTCGACCGGGCGAAGAAATATCCGCTGCTCATCTATGTGTACGGAGAGCCTGCCGGGCAGACGGTCGTGGACAGGTGGGATGAGTGGAATGGGATATTTCATAGGGCACTCGCGAGTGAGGGATATATCGTCGCGAGCTTCGACAACCGCGGGACGCCGGCTCCAAAAGGACGGGCCTGGAGGAAAGTCGTGTACGGCAACGTGGGAGTTCTCTCGTCAAAGGAGCAGGCTCTGGCTCTGCGAGCGCTCGAACGAGCCCGACCCTACGTTGACGCGAATCGGGTTGCCGTCTGGGGACGCAGTGGCGGCGCTTCCAACACTCTCAATCTGATGTTCCGCCATCCTGAACTCTACAAAGTAGGGATGGCTGTGTCTCCTGTCGCCGACCAACGCCTCTACGACAGCATTTATCAAGAGCGTTACATGGGATTGCCACAGGACAACGCCGAGGGCTACAAAGCCGGCTCGCCTATCAACTTCGCCGAAGGGCTTCAAGGCAAATTGTTGCTGGTGCACGGGTCAGGAGACGATAACGTCCACTACCAGGGCACGGAGCTGCTGGTCAACCGGCTGGTGGAGCTGGGAAAACCGTTCGATTTTATGACTTATCCGGGACGGACCCACGCGATCATGGAGGGATCCGGAACTGCTTACCATCTTTATTGTCTGCTCGCGCGGTACCTGGAAGAGCATCTTCTGCCGGAGGTTGCGGCGCGATAGACAAGGCTGATTTGAACATAACATGCGCTATAGTAGATGTTGGATAAAGCTAGATCAGGCCTCAAATCTCGCATTCCAGCGCTGGACAAGATGGACTTAGAAACCGCACCGGACTCGGCAATCCCGCGACAGTCGCTGACTTCGGCAGTTGCCGATAAGTTGCGTGACCAGATTATCCGTGGCGAGATTCCAGAGGGCGCGCAGCTCCGCCAGGATGCGATTGCAAATCAGTACCAGGTCAGCCGGATTCCGGTTCGCGAGGCGCTGCGGCAACTGGATGCGGAAGGCCTGATCGCGATTGTTCCGAACCGGGGCGCCGTTGTGCCCGCCTTGTCACCTGATGATGTGGAAGAGCTATTTTCGATTCGCGCGCTGTTGGAACCTGAGGTTTTGAAACTTTCGATTCCGCACCTGACGGAAGAAGATTTCTCGGAAGCGGACGGCGTCTTGCAAACCTATATAAATGAGCTACGGCGGGACGACCACGTTTCCGCGTGGGGACGCCTGAACTGGCAATTTCATTCCATCCTCTACTCACGCGCCAATCAACCGCGGTTCATGGCCATCATCCGCAACGTCAACAACAACGGCGAAAGATATACCCGCTTGCAGCTCTACCTGACCCACGGCATGAAGCGTGCCAATGAGGAGCATCACCAGATTCTGGAGTTCTGCCGGCAGCGCGATGTGGCGCAGGCCTGCAAGTTGTTACGCCAGCACATTCAATACGCTGGTGAGTCGCTGAAGCAAGCGCTGGAACAGAAGCGTAGCGATGCGCAGGCGACTTCGGGTGATGGCGCTGGGCGTTCGAAATCCCAGTCGTGACAAGGCTTGCCGGCCGCACCATGTTCGGCGTGCGATATAGCTCAGAGCTAACACGTTGTTCGAGTTAAAGCTGGCCAATCACGTCAAACTTCTTCTCGTTCTTCGTAGTGATAATGACTGTGTCTTTGTGAACTCCTGCAAGAGTTGCGGACTTCCCGTTCACAGTCAGGCTCCGGAGCGACGTTTGCACGGGAAGCCGAAGCTTGAAATGGACCTCTTTGGGCGCCTTTGCTCCGATCAGTTCCACGTGCCCGACAATCGACTTTACGCTCGGCTTCGTCGACAGCGTGAAGCTGACCTTGCCCCACCGCGTTGGAGCCTGTTCGATCCGAATTTCTTTTCCCGAAGCCACCCACTCGCGGGGCACGCCCTTCGCCAGGTACAGCGTGTCCTCATCGGAATCTTCCAGCACCAGCATCCATCGCACAAGCAGCGGGATCGTCTGCTGAGCTGGAACGCAATAGGTTCCCGAGTCGCCTGTGACGCCGGTGACTTCGCCCGCGGTCCAGCTTCCGCGGGTGTGGGCATGGTAGCGATGCGAGTAGAGAAATAGCAGAAATTCCTCGATGCGATCCAGACGCAGCAACATCTGTGCGTAACCATAGGAAATGAACCCGAGAATCTCGCGACCATCTTCCTGAAAACGCCACACGTTGGCGACAACTCCGAGCGTGGTTGCACCGTAGGCTCGCATGCAATCAATCACCTGATTGGCCAGGCGCGCGGGCAATACATCCGCCTGGAGCAATTCCGCATAAGGGCGATGCGGCCACTGCTGCGGGCTGGGCCGTTCCTTCTCCAGAGATTCACGAAAAGTGACTGTCGTGCCCGGAAACAACCCGATGTAGGGTGGAGTCTTGTCATTCTGAATATTTTTCTCAACGCTTTCAATGGTCCGTTGCTGAAGCGTCTGGCTGCGCTTGAGCCAACCTTGTGCCAACGTCTGCATGGTGGGAAACGAGTTGATGTGTGCGACTTCCGTCCAGGCTCGTGCGATATCTTTGAACCCGCGCGCCGCGAATGCGCTGTTGGCGTAGTACGGCTGCCAATAGAGTGAGGGGTTTTCGGCGAGGCACGAGTCCGATTCACTCCAGCCGCGGATCAATCCATAGCTGGGATTTTCCGGTGGCAAGCGAAGACTCTCGTCGTGCATATCGGCGAGCAACTTCGCTGTGGCTTCGATCTTTGCGCGGTGTTTTAGTATCAGAGCGCTGTCCCGAGTGTAGTTAAAATATCGGGCTAACAAAGAAAGAGTCATGCCAAACTGCGCGGTCTCGGGGCCGCGCATGTCGACCATGCCTTTGGAATCGACATACTCAGTGAAGTAGTTATCGATGAAAAGCCGTGCCGTTTCCAGGCGGCCCCATTCCATATTGGTGTAGATCGCGCTGGTTAAGATAACTTGGAAGCCGTCGTACTCCGAGCCGTCATAGTCGCGGTCAACCTCGCCGTACTTTGGATAAACGCCACCCGGCCGGGTTATCAACTCTTTCGCGAACGAGTGCTTCGACATATCAACCCAGGCGCTTTGCGGAAAAGATGCCGGAGCGAAATCGTGCAGTTGTTCGTCCCAATATTCCGCGAAGGCCAGCAACGCGCGATAGAACTCCTCGGGTTGTGGGTCTTCGCGCGCCGGTGGGTACGCTGGATAACTGTGCCCGTAGACGACCTTGGCAATCTTGCCATCTTCAATGCGGGCCGTGCGGTGCCAGGTATGAACGATATATTTGTTCTTGTTCGCACCTACATCGCCAAACAGAATCACTTCCCAATAAGCGTGGTCGGAGAGCGGAATCACTTTGCGAACGGCCGGCATCCATCCCCCGACCAAGCCGTCGTAGACTTGCCCTTTCTTCAAGGCCTCACGCAGTTCGGTTGAATACTGAATGGGATGGTAAGTTCGCGTGTTGCCGCTGCGGTAGACCGGAGTAACGTCGAAGGCTTCTTTGGTACCAACAAAGGTGGTCCAGTGGCGCGGATTCTTTTCCGCAGACGCCATCGGCGGCGCTGCTGACTTTACTTTTTCCGGGTCGGGATCACCGTCCTGCAGAAGACGATCAGCAAGAAGGTCAGGCGACGACACGCCAATGTCCTTGAGCGCAAGGCCCAGGTAGGGATTCCCTTCCGGCATGGAGGCTTCCGCGCTTTTAGTGAGGAGCCGCATTTCGCCGGAGGATGAAACGAAGACCAGCGATCCCTCACGGGGTCTCAGGTCTTCAAATACTTTCCACGAATTCGATTCGGCCTTGAATTCCGTGACCAGCGTGTAGCCTTCCAGGGAAACGGCGTCTGCCGTCGGCTTGTGCTTAGGCTTTGGAGATGCGGCAGCGTTCGTCTGCGCGGAGGCCGCTCCCGTGCGCGACACGATCTCGAGACCAGCTGCGGTGGCGGCGATACCCTGCAGAAAATCGCGTCGATGCATGCGGTGACCTCGTTGCTACTTTGGTTTACGGCCAATCGTCTCAGCGTCGTCGACGCCTGGCGTTGCCGAGAGAGTCGCGATCTTCCTTGATTTCGAAGTTAGCCGGCGGCGTCACGCCGAGAAGATACTGGACGAAATAATCCCATCGTCGCCGCTCCAGGTACAGCGCGTGTTCTCCGCTCTCGCCGTGAAACATGTTGGGGACGAACAGCATGTCGAAGTTCTTGTTCGCTTTCATCAAGGCGTCGACGAAGCGAAGCGTCTCCGCGGGATGGACGTTGTCGTCGATGTCGCCGTGCTCCAGCAAGAGGTGTCCTTCCAACCGCCCCGCCATGGTTACGTTCGACTGCGCGGCATAATCGTCCTGCACGGGATATCCCTGATACGCCTCGTTCCACCATGCTTTATCGAGGCGGGCGTCGTGATCGCCCGAGGTGGAAACTCCGACCTTGTAGAACTCCGGGAAGGCCAGCATGGCATGAGCCGCGCCGTAGCCTCCGGCGGACGTCCCGAAAATTCCGACCTGGGTCGCATCCATGTAGGGATATCGCGCGGCCATTTGTTTGATCATGGCCACGTGGTCTTCGAAAGAGCCGCCCAGGTTTCTGTAGGAGAACTGGTGAAAAGCCCGGGAACGTCCGATGGTGCCTCGGCCATCCACCATCACGACCACGAAACCAAGGTCGGCCATCGACTGCAGCCCGAGTGTACGAGCAAAGCTCTTGGGAACAAAGAACCCCTGCGGGCCCGTGTAGACGAACTCAATGATCGGATATTTCTTTGCCGCGTCGAAGTTCGACGGGCGCCAGATCAGTCCATAGAGGTCGGTGGTGCCATCCGCAGCTTTACCTTGGAACGGCTCCGCAAATTTCCATCCTGTCTCTAACAGTTCACTCGCATCCGTCTTCTCGAGAACACGGACTTCTGACCCGTCTTTAGTACGCCGCAACACGGCTTCCCCAGGCAAGTCGGGACGAGAATAGTTATCCACGAAGAATGTTCCGTCCGGTGAAACGCTGACGGAATGATTAGCGTTCTCCGGCGACAGCAGCTGCAATCCCTTTCCATCGAACCCGACGCTGTATAGATGTGGCTGGTAAGGGTCTTCGCCTTTCTCGCGTCCATTGGCCATAAAATAGACGCGCCGGTTCTTCTCGTCGATGTGCTCGATTCCGCGCACGACCCACGAACCCTGCGTTATCTGATTCTCCAGCTGCCCCGTTTTCCGGTTATAGATGTAGAGATGATTCCAGCCATCGCGCTCCGACGACCAGACGATCTCCCCCGTGGCCTCAACAAATCGATAGAAGGTTTCGCCAGGATCCACGTACGAATCCGCCTGCTCACGGACCAAGACCTTTTGTTCTCCAGTCGATGCATCCACAAGACGCAGTTCTTTCGCCTTGAATCCGCGCGCATCATCGTCGTAGTGGAAGCTCTTGCTGTCAGCGAACCAGTCAAAACCGGGGCCGTCCTGAAAAGGCAGCTCGAGTAACGCGGACTGTACGTCGATCCGCTTGCCTGACTGAATGTCGAAGATGATCGGCTCCGCCTTCGCCAGCACCTCTCCCGGCAGGGGATACACATAAGTGAATGCCCGCGGACGCAACTGGTCTGGCGGAACAAATTGCAGGCTGGTGAAGCGGCCTGAATTCCTGGAGTCGATACGATAGGTGACGAGCTTCGAGGAATCCGGCGACCAGAACACCGCTGCCGGCTGCTTCACCTCTTCCGTTCCCTGATCGACCATGACACGCAGCGACGGCAGTGGAGTCGCATAGTCCCAACCCGCCACGCCGTCGTGGGTCAATTGCAGCACTGTGCCCGTCGACACGTCTCTCAGATACAGGTTGTATTCCTTGACGTACGCGGCCCAGCGCTTGTTTGGCGAAAGCACCTCGTTGGCCGTTTCCGGATGCGGCTGTTCCCGGTGGCATTCGTACGTGGCCAGCGGACAGGTCCATTGCGCACTGTCGACGGAGAAGCGAACTGACTTCCCGCCATCGACAAACTCGATTTCAGAAAAGGGCAAGGCCGTCGCAGAATATTCTTGCTTTGCCGCTTTTGAAAGCGCCGTTGCGAGACGTTCATGATCGAACGCTGGAGCGCTCGTGTTCTGCTCGGCATCGACCAGGACGAACTCGCTTTCGTTTATGCCAATTCCTGAGCCGACTTTGACGCCGACTCTGCGGTACCAGAAGCGGTTGGTCTTTTCGATCCATTGCGGCGTCACATCCGCGACGTAAACCAGATGCCGCACGTTGCCGGGAAGAAACCGTTCGGCGCGCTGGTAGTCTTCGAGGGTGCCTTGCGCGAACGCCGCAGGCAGCGCGAGAGAAAGCAATAGAACGGCGATGATCCGAGGATGATGATCCGAACTCATAATGTTTTGTGAATCTCGGCAAACCGCGAATAACTAAAAATGCATTCGCTGGCTGCGACAAACGTGGTCGCACCCAGCGAATGCATTCCGGTCTCGATCGGCAATCAATCGCTTCTCAGAACTCGAAGTTCGCCCGTAACTCGATCTCGCGCGCTCCGCCATTCGGAGAATTCTGGTAGGGGTTGAGGCTCCCACCTGTGATTAGTCCAAACGTCGAGCTTTGAATGGCGTTCCAGCCAAAATTGGCGCCGCCATTGGTCGCGCCGGGCCCGAAGGTCGGGTGATTAAAAGCATTCAGCATCTCGGCCTGCAGGCTAAAACGAAGTTTTTCAGTGATTGGGAAATGCTTCGTGACCGAGACGTCGTCGTAAGTGTTATGGGGTCCGTGAAGCCAAATTCGTTGGCCGAACGTTCCCGGTGTGGTATTCGGAGTGATGTATGTCGTGTTAGCGCCGCCCGCCGAGTTCAGGTACTTGGGATTGATGAACGCAACGTTGGTCGTTCCCGCGATCGGGTATTTACCAACAGAGCTTTGCAGTTGCGACGCGGTGACCCCGGTTAACGTTAGGCCGCCATCGCCATAGTCGTTAAAGGTATTGGTTCCACCGAACAGCAAGAATGGGGCTCCAGTCTGGAAAGAGAAGATTGTCCCCACCGTCCAACCGCCAACCACACGATCAAGCGCGCCGCTGCGATTCGCAAATTGCTTACCCCTGCCAAATGGCAGATCGTAGGTACCGTTGATGTGCACAACATGACGAAGATCGAAGAGAGTTGGCCCGTAGGTTAGCCGCATATCGCGCAGGCTGAACACGGCACCTTGGCCCAGCCAGTTGTTTTGCGTGGCGATCCCGAGCGTATGACTCCAGGTGTAATTGGCGTCAAACTGCAGGCCGTGCCACGCCCGCTGACGGAAGTCGACCTGCAAGGCGTTGTAATTCGAGGCCCCCTCGGCCACCGTGTAACTTGAGCCAATCCCTTGCGAATAAGGATTAGCCTGGAAATAGTTGATCGGATATCCCGCACCGGCTGCTTTAAAGGTGCCCGCCGCAACATTGGTCGCGCACGGACCAAAAGAGTTTCCAACCAGATTGCAGAAGTAAGGCACGGTACCGCCGATACCGGCCAAGGTGCTGGCCATCGACCCGGCCTGACCTGTCTGCAACTGGGTAATAAAATTGGTGGCGCCATAATCGGCCAGGGGTATCCCGGGACCTCCGGAACCTTCTCCAGCAAACGCAGCATCGAAGATCGGCGTCGCCTGTTGCCCCGCGTAACCATTATTGGCAAATGACGTTACTCCGTGCGTCTGATTGATTGCCAGGTTTGCTTGCGCCTTCTGGAACTGTGTGAGGAAGCTGTTCGGGAATTGGGAGGTGGTTCCGAAGATGTTGATCTCATTCGGGTCAATATTGAACCACTGCCGCTTGGTAACGCTCCCCACATAGCGCACTTCGAGCGCACCGGCTTGCCCAACTTGCCGCTGAATACCAAGATTCCACGACTCCGTGTAAGGCTGCTGAATGTTAGGGTTGATGCCATTCAGCCCCGGACCACCCAGGAAGGTGAAATTTGACGCTGCTTCGCTCTGCTGGTAAGTAGCCGGCGAAAGCCCGTAGGTGTAAGGTGAAAACGCCTGAGTAGGAGGCGCGCTGGGATTGAAATCGCTGATAGCCAAGCTTCCGGGTGTGAAGGTGCCCGGCACTCCGGTTGTATTCGCGTTAAGAAAGAACGACTGATAGTAGAAAGAGCCGAAGTCCGATGCCTGGTTCCAGACATATTGCTGAGGCTCCGTAAATTTCCTCAGCGAGAAGCCTCCGCGAATCACTGTCTGGCCTCCGCCAATCACTTTGCCGACGAAGCTGTCTCTTGATGGGTTCCAGGCAAAGCCAATAGCCGGTTGCGGAGCCACGTTCCAGGCATTGTAAGGATTGGCGTTCTGAGCAAGCGTCGGCGTCAGGCCGTTCGGATCGGTGGTGAAAACGCCGGGATCGAAAAGATTGCCCACCCCCGAAGGGCCGAAAATAGCGGCTGGACTTGCCGAGTGATAGAGCTTGGAAAGATCCTTGTCGACTTCGGTAAAGTCCCAACGCAGCCCGTAGTTGAGCGTCAAATTTGGTCTTAGGCGATAGGAGTCCTGAAAGAACAGACCCTTGCCTCCCGTTAACTCATCCAGGTTGTACCTTCCAACCTCCTGTACATAATTATTCGCGGACGTAATAAACGGATAACCTCCGCCGCCTGCCCCTACGCTGGACATGCGCCCCACCAGGATCGCGTATAACTGTTCGGCTTCAGACTGCTGGCCGGGGCTTGCGGTTGGGAGCGCTCCGCCGGCTCCGATCGTGAAAGCACCCAGGGCCGGGTCTCCGTTTGCCAGACCGAAGTTGGCAATGGGATATCCCGCCTCGGGGTTGTAATAGTGGTCCTGCTCGCGCCACCAGGAGAAACCATAGCTAATGGTGTGCGCGCCGTGTTGCCAGGTCATGGTGTCCGAAGCATTAAACACAGGGTAGTAAGTTTCGATACCAGAGTAAAAGATTGTTCCCGACATTTGCGTAGAAGTGTCTGTCGGATAATTCCAGGCCAACGCCGGGTTGCTGATGCTGAGAGGTGGGGCATTATATGCGTAAGGAAAGAAGTTATACAGGAAGCCACCACGAAACTCATTGACCAGGGTCGGCGATAATGTCCACGTGAATCCAAACCCCGCCGTGTAGCTGTTGTCCTTGTTGCCCGCCCCGGTTTTGGCGAAAGCCGAGCCAGGAAAGTCAGGAGGACTCGCGCCTGGGTAATTGTCTTTGGTCATGTTCCATGCCAGATTGAAACGCATTTTTTGCGAGGCGTTATAGTCCACACGGATGGCTGGAAAATAACTGGTCTGGGCGTTGTTCACCTGCCAAGTGAGCAGGTTTAGATTGGGATCGCCTCCGGCACTTGGAGTCACCTGTCCTGAAGCCGTCGCTGCCTGCGCTGCCGCCAATACCGTGCTCGGACAATAGGATGCGGAACAATTCAGCAGCGCGGTGGGAAGGTTTGCACCGGGATTAGCGGTGTTGTAGTTCTGCGCCAGGGTAAAAAGGTTTACGGTTTGCCCGTTGTAGGTAAATATCCCCGTTTGTGCTGCCGGAGTAAATACATCATTCGTGGTGCTGTACGAGCCCGGAATCTTCCTTTCCGCGTAACTGCCAAAAACGAACAATTTGTCCTTGATAATCGGGCCGCCGATGCTGGCTCCAAAATCATTGAGGTGAACCAGGTTCTTGGTAGCGGGATTCGACGGGTTGATTGAGGTAATCGCGTCGTTTAGCCAACTGTTAGCGTTCAGCCCGGAATTTCGGAAGTCCTCGTAAAGGCGGCCGTGAAAAGCATTGCCGCCGCGGCGAGTGACGAAGTTAAGTTGCATGTTGGCTTGGCCGAAACCCTGGTCGAGGTTGAGCGATTCGGTTTGCACCGTCATCTCTTCAATCGATTCCACTCGCGCCGAGACGATGGGCGCTTCATTTCCGCCGAACTTCATTCTGCTGGGGCTGCCGATCACCCCGTCGATGTTATTTCCCTGAGCAATCGCAGGCAGGCCATCGAAGGTTCCGACCTGTTGCACAAAAGTGGCTCCGGGGACCAAGAACGAAAGTTGGCTCAAATCCCGGCCCTCGATCGGCAGATCCTCGATCTGCTTTAGGTCGATAGTTGTGCCAATCGCGTTCGTCGTGGTTTCAACCAGTGGGGCGGTTCCGCCGGTGACCTCGACCGTCTCATTGATGGCACCAACCCTCAGTGCGGCGGAAATGTCCGTTGTCTGCGCGGCCTGCACCACCACATCGTTGAACACTTCGGTCCGAAAACCTGTCTTCGACACAGTAAGTTTGTGCTTTCCAAGGGAAAGGTTGACAAAGGTGTGCGTGCCTTTCTCCTGGGTCTCGGCTTTTTGCACCTCGTTCGTGGCGAGGTCCCGGAGCTCGAGTTGCGCGCCCTGCACCACGCTGCCGCTGGGGTCGCGGACGGTCACGGTTACGGTTCCTTCGGAACCCTGCTGCGCCCAAACAGTTGGGGCAACGCACAACGCCAGCAGAACCGACAGAACAGCCCTGAGGCCACCGAGCACTCGACGCGAAGATGTGGAAACCATTTGTCCTCCTTCGGGAAGCCAAATCAAAAGTAATCGTGCGGTTTTCAAGCCGCTGTGTCACCCCAGCGCGTCGTTGGGAATAAGTCCATCCAAGCTGCCCCTGGTCGGCTGATTCGGCGAGCCGGTTGGAATCGCGACGCAGCAAACGTTTACCTATGGTGGGATTTTGTATACTTTATTCGCTGGCTTTGTCAACCATATTCTGGAAAGGTCACCGGCGCCGTTCGCTTCCCATGCTGCCGTTTCTCTGACGAATACGGCCCAGCTTGGCTGGTTTCGGTTCGCGCCCCTTCGCGCAAAAATCGTTTCTCTGCTGTACCCTACTGCCGGAGCTTTGAGTCGGGAAATCGCTTGCCATGAAGCTTGGCTCTCACATTTCTAGACGGGATCTGCTGAAGTGCTTGGGCTCGGCCGGGGTCGGGCTCGCGGTTAGTCGCAAGTCCTGGACCGCTTCGCAACCGGGGAGTCCCGTAACCTTCGTGGATGTGGCTCGCTCGGCGGGAATCGCGTTCCAGCACGACAACGCGGCGTCGCCGGAAAAGTTCCTGATTGAAACGATGGGGTCGGGGTGCGGCTGGATCGATTACGACCAGAATGGGCTTCTCGACCTCTATCTGGTGAATGGCGCAGCCACTCGTACCTACAGCCCGAAGCGCGCCTTGAGCAGCGCACTCTATCGCAATAATGGAGATGGCACCTTCACCGACGTTACCCGAGCGGCGGGCGTGGCCGCCGAAGGGCTGTTTGGTATGGGTGTCGCCGTCGGCGATTTTGACAACGACGGGTTCCCCGACTTGTTCGTCCTCGGTTACGGTCGATGCATTCTCTACCACAACAACGGGGACGGAACCTTTACCGACGTCACCACGCGGGCTGGAGTGGGGAATTCTGGCCGATGGGCATCGAGTGCCGCATGGTTCGACTACGACAATGACGGCCACCTGGATCTTGTAATCGCCAACTACGTCGACTGGTCACCGGAGCACAATTTCTACTGCGGGGACCAGGGACCGGGGATGCGAAGCTACTGTCATCCGGACGATTTTCGCGGCCAGCCGCCAACGCTTTACCACAATAACGGCGACGGCACCTTCACGGATGTGAGCAAGTCATCCCGCATCGGGCTGAAGGCGGGCAATGGCCTGGGAGTGGTCACGTTCGATTACGACAATGATGGATGGCAGGACCTTTTCATTGCCAATGACCATATGCCGAACTTCCTGTTTCACAATAACCGCGACGGAACTTTCCGCGAAGGGGGATACGCGGCCGGCGTCGCGGTCAGCGCAGACGGTTTGTTCGAGGCCGGCATGGGAACGGACGCCGCCGACGCGACCAGCAGCGGGCGCATGGACCTGGTAGTCACTCACCTCGACATGCAACTGGCGCGTTTCTACCAAAATCTTGGCGACCAGACCTTCGACGACGCGACCCTGCGCTCGAAAATTGGCTACGCCACGTATCACATCAGCGGGTTCGGCACGCGCTTCATGGACTACGACAACGATGGAGCCCGCGACCTCTTCATGGCGAACGGACATGTCCTCGACAACATCGAGCGCTATCACGCCGATACCCGGTACGCCGAACCCAAGCTGATGTTTCATAATAACGGACATGGGATTTTTGAGAATGTCAGCGACCTTCTGGGACCGGACTTTCAGTTGCCCCGGGTGAGCCGCGGAGCAGCCATCGCGGACTTCGACAACGATGGCGATCTCGACATTCTCGTGAACAATAATGGTCAAGCTCCTCAACTGCTGCGCAATGATGCGGGAAATGCCAACCATTGGCTGGAAATCTTACTGATCGGCACCAAATCCAACCGGGACGGCGTGGGCGCCCGAGTGAAGTTGTCAGCGGGCGACCTGATGCTCTACGAGCAGCGTAAGGGTGGTATGAGCTACCAATCCGCGCAGGACCCGCGCCTACATTTTGGACTGGGCCCACAGTCGAGTGTTGACGCAATCGAAATCGTCTGGCCGAGCGGGAGTGTGACCAAGTTGGCAAACCTCAAGAGCGATCGGACTATCGCGGTGAAGGAAGATGTGGGCATCGTGGGGCGTCCGTTCCCTCGCGTCCCGGAGAAATGAAAATCGAGCGCCATCGCTGGGCCGTACCTATTGATTCGCGGGTCGATGCGCCGGCGATGTTTCTTCGTCCGCAACTCCCTGGCCCGCATAACCCATTCGGCGATCTCCGGGAGCGGAGCTGATGCGGTCGGCTTGAGCCTGATTCAACTTCTGGAGCGTGGCCAGAGCGTCTTGCGCCTGCTTCAGATCTCCGTGCCGCTGATAGGCTTTCGCGAGGTTGGCATAGACCGATTGGTTGCCGGGTTCAAGCTGCCGCGCCTTCTCCAAATGCGCGATCGCATCGCCGATGCGCCCGGTCATGAGGAAAACGCCGGCAAGAGCAATCTGCGAAGCTGAGTCATTCGGGCGTTGTGCGACGGCCTTCTCCAAAGCGGCTTGGGCTTCAGAGAATTCTGGCTGACCGGGAACCACTCCGGAGCGAATCAAAGCGTCGCCAAGGACCGTCAGCAAGGCGGGGTTTTCGTAGCCTTGTTTGACGCCTTCGCGCGCGGCGCGGATTGCCCCAGGGATATCCCCTTCGAAAAATGCTTTGTGCGCGGCTGCGAGATAGCTGATCTCGCTCGCTGGTGCAAGTTTGCCCACCAACTCAAACTCTGGTTTGGCCTGGTCAAACCGGTCGAGTTGTGTGAGAAACATGGCTCGTTCGTAATGAAGCCGCGCCGATCGCGGCAGGTTTCGCAATCCAAGATCTACGACTCTAAGGCCCATACTGTAATCTTCGTGGTCTCTGCACGCCTCCGCAACAAATGCAAAAGGCTTTTCATCTCGTGGAGAAAGCGCAGCCGCTCTTTGCAGCGACGCCAGGCCGGGTTGCGGTTGCTCATTTCCGATGTAGGCCTGCGCCAGCAGATTTTCTATGTCCGCACTCTCGTGCCCGCTGCCGCGGAGACCATTCAGAAGCTCGATCGCCGGTTTGAACTGGCTGGACCCTACGTAGCAAAGCGCGAGATTGAAATTCGCCGCGTATTCGTTTGCGCTTCGTCCACGCGCGGCCAGCAGGTGCGGGATGGCTTCACGGAAAAGGCCTTTGCGAGTGAGAGAGGTTCCGGTTTGGAGTTCGCCATCGGCATCCTGCTGAGAGGCAGACTCGCTCTGCTGTATTGCGGTCGATTGGTTTTGGCTGGCTGGGACTTGCGGCCTTCCCGGAACCTGGGCGCGGACACTTATCCCCTGAGACAAGACGATCGCAACCGCAATGGAGATTGCTACGCCTCGCCCCCGCGATACAACGGGCCGCGGCTCGTTGCACTCACGCGCGCAACGCTGCTCGCGGAAAACGTTCGCTACTTCCATTTCCCTTGACCCTCGACGATGGTGACGTAGCGATCAATCGGCAATTCCGTGAAACGTTCAGTTCGGCCACTCGGTTCCGGCCATTGGATCTCCAGCCAGTCGACTCTTGTTCGCTTTCCTAGTCCAAGTACCATACGCGGATCGTGCGACGAGAGATAACTGCCCCCACCCACTTTGAATTGGTGGCGTTTCAAGTCACCGCTTTGATAGATGACCTTAGCGCCGATGGCATCAATATTCGCCTTGGTGCCGACGAGCCGCACTCCCAGCCAATGATTCTGCTGCCCGAGGTTGTTGCGTAGCAACACGGGTGCCGCATTGTTCTGGGTCACGAGTACATCTACCGAGCCATCGTTATCGAAATCGCCAAGCGCCAGGCCTCGGCCAGACAGCGGCCTGGAAAAGATGGCTCCGCTCTGCGAGCTGACATTTTCAAAACCTTTGCCGGTGTTGTGAAACAGCAGCGGGGGTTCCAGAAACTTTACGCCTTCCACTCTCTTGTCGACGGCGTCATCGGGGTGGCCGTTGCACAGCAGCAGGTCGAGATCGCCATCGTTGTCGTAGTCGAAGAATTTCAGTCCCCAGCCGCTCATCATGCGCGTGACAGCGCCGATACCCGTGGGATTCGCAACATCACTGAAGGCCTCGTTGCCGTCGTTGTGATAGAGAGAGTACATCTCGTGGTCAACGTTGGCCTCGAACAGATCAATCCGGCCATCCTGATCGTAGTCGGCGGCGTCCACTCCCATGCCGGAGCGCGGCTTGCCAAAAACATTGACTCCGACACCAGCCAGCAATCCGATTTCCTCGAACTTCCCCTTGCCGCGGTTGGCGAATAGAAAGTTAGGTACTGTGTCGTTGGTTACATAGAGATCCATTCGTCCGTCGTTGTTGATGTCCGCGGCGACAACCCCCCACGCTTTTGCCAGCGACTGCGAAATGCCGGATTCTTTGCTGACATCGGTAAAAGTCCCATCGCCATTGTTATGAAACAGCCAGCACGGCATGGGATCGTAGATTGTTGGAATGCAGTAGAAACGCTCGCCGGTCAGACGATCGCCGCAGAATTTGAGCTTGGCCTTGCTGTAATCGACAAAATGGCAAACGAAGAGATCGAGGCGCCCGTCATTGTCGTAGTCGAACCACACGGCGCTCGTTGCCCAGCCCGGCGCGGCCACACCAGCTTTCACGGTCACGTCGGTGAAGGTGCCGTCGCCGTTGTTGTGGTAGAGAATGCTGTGGGGATATTGCGTGACGTAGAGGTCGGGAAGTCCGTCACCATCATAGTCGCCGACGGCGACACCCATGCCATAGGCATCGCCGGCCACGCCCGCTTTTTGCGTTACATCCGTGAAAGTGCCGTCGCGGTTATTGCGATAGAGTGCGTTGCGCAGCGGCTGAGGTGGCTCATAGAAATCGCAGCGGCCACTATTCACCAGATAGATGTCCATCCAGCCATCGTTGTCGTAGTCGAGGAATGCGCAGCCGGCCCCCACCGTCTCCGGAAGATGGGCCATCGGAGAACGTCCGCTTACATGAACCCACGAAATGCCGCTCGCGGAGGCAGGGATTTCTTCGAAGGCCGGCGAGGACGGGCTGGGCCGGGGAGAAACCAGGGCTGGGAACAGAACTGGACTGCTCAACGCGCTGCCGATTCCCGTCCAACTGATTCCAGTGCATCCCAGCATTTTAAAAAAGTAACGGCGGGAAACCAGATTCCACGCATCGCCTCGGCCTTTCGCCATTTACTCAACCCTCGCCTGCATGGCTTCGCGTATTCGCGTTACCTGGGTGCCTGCGCGCCCTGCGGATTCTTCGCCGCCGCTTCTCGCTGCAATGCCATCTCTCGCTCGGCTTCCGGCTTGCGCCCGGTGCGTGCGTAGGCCGTGGCGAGTTGGTAATGTCCGGCAGGATCTCCAGGCTGCATTCTTACGTAACTCTGCAAGGGCGCGATCGCGTCGGAAAACTTCCCTGCCGAGTTGAGCGACATCCCAAGCGCCAGGTATGCCTCCTGAAATCCCTCGTCGAGCTTGGAGGCTCGCGAAAAATGTTCGACGGCCTCGTCCCATTGCCCGGCTTGGCGAGCAATCTCCCCGAGCATGAACTCTGCCGAGGCGTTATCAGGATTGATCTTCAGCTCTTCCGCGAATTCGGTTTTGGCATTCTCGGCCTCCGGTGGCGACTGCGACAGATAGATGCGCCCGAGACGATAGTGAATGCCAGAGACCTTAGGGTCCTGATCGAGGATCTTCTTGTATTGGACGATGGCTTTATCCCGGTTTCCCTGCGACTCGAAGGCTTCCGCTTCGAGCTGTCCGGCCTGATACGAAGTTGGAGCCGTCGCCGCGAGATCCTGCGCGGCCCGGGAAGCGAGTTCCGAGTAGACACGAGTGGAGGTGAAGAGCACGTCGGGATCATGAGGAAACTCGCGATTGAGCAAAAGCAGAGCTTCGACTGCGGTTTCGGTCTGATCGAGACTCATGGCACAGCGAGCTGTCGACATGAACGCTCGATATCGGAGTTGTTTGTCGACAAGGTGTGGCGCGGATTTCTTCAGAAGCGACAACGCCTCCCGGCACCGGCCTTTCGCCGCGAGGCTAATGCCGCGCTCGGCTGAAGACGAAGCGTCCACCGCTGGATTTTTCGACGAGACCTGTGCGGGGGACGAGGCGAGAAGTCCGCAAACGCAGAGAAGGACGGCGAGCTTGAAGAGGAGAGACCGAATCAGTCCGGCAATCGGGAGTCTAGCCATGTCGAGGGTGTGGAGCGTGAGGCGGCCTTCCGCGAAGTATATCCTGCGATCCTTGGAAGGCGAGTGGTTGAGGCAGATGCCGCGGAATAGGTAATGAGAGTTTGCGCATTCGCGAGGGTCAAGCGTAGTGTATACAATATCCATCACGAGCGCGACGCAACCGTGACACCGCAGTTAGGGAGGGAAATCATCATGCCGAGACTCGGCGAGTCTTCTCGCAGACATTTTATGACGGCGGTGGCGGCGGCCGCCGGTTCAACTCTGCTGCCTAGAAGCTTGATGGCATTTCCTCCGCAAGACCCCGTAGTAAACACGACCCAGAAAGCTGGCAAGTCCGTCAGCTATGAGAAAGTCTCCTGGAAGGCGCGCCCATTTCCGATGAAGCAAGTGCGATTGGGCGAAGGTCCGTGCAAAGTTGCGATGGAAGCCGACCGCCAGTACTTGCATTCGCTGCCTCCGGATCGCCTTCTGCACACCTTTCGGATCAACGCCGGCATTGCATCCTCGGCGCAACCGCTCGGTGGATGGGAAGCTCCGGACTGTGAACTTCGCGGTCACTACGCCGGCGGCCATTATCTTTCAGCCAGCGCGCTGATGTATGCCAGCTCGGGCGACGAGGACCTCAAGAACAACGCAAACACGGTAGTGGCCGAACTCGGCAAATGCCAGGCGGCGTTGAAGAGTGGTTATCTCAGCGCGTTTCCGGCTGAGTTCTTCGACCGGCTGCGCGAACGGCAAAGAGTGTGGGCGCCGTTTTACACCATCCACAAGATCATGGCCGGGCTTCTTGACATGTACGTTTATTGCGGCAATGAGCAGGCGCTTGAAATGGTTCAAAAAATGGCTGACTGGACTGCTGGCTATACCGGCTCGCTCAGCTACGAGCACATGCAACGCGTGCTGGGCACAGAATTTGGCGGCATGGGGGAAGTTCTATCGAATCTGTACGCGGTCACGGGAAAGGATTATTACCTGGAAGTCGCGCAGCGTTTCGACAAGAAACAGTTCTTCGATCCGCTGGCGGCTCATCGGGATGAACTGAAAGGTTTGCACGTCAACACGCATATCCCGCAAGTAATCGCCGCGGCCCGATACTACGAACTCACCGGCGACCGGCGTTATCGCGATATCGCGGAGTATTTCTGGAACGAAGTGGTGAGCGAGCGCTCGTATTGCACGGGCGGCACCAGCAATGGCGAATCGTGGAATACGGACCCGGGGAAGCTTTCATCCGAACTCAGCACCAACACAACCGAATGCTGCTGCGCCTATAACATGATGAAGCTGACGCGGCATTTATTCGGATGGGCGCCCGATGCGCGTCTCATGGACTACTACGAGCGCACTCTGTTCAATCATCGCCTGGGCACCATTAACCCTGAAGATGGCACTATGATGTATTACCTTCCTCTAGCGGCAGGCTATTGGAAGACTTTCGGCAAGCCTTTTGACGCGCTGTGGTGCTGTACCGGAACCGGCTCGGAAGAATACGGAAAGCTTACCGACACTATCTATTTTCATGATGACGACTCGCTCTACCTGAATCTCTACATCGACTCGCAATTGGAGTGGCCGGAAAAAGGTGTGCGGGTGAAGCAGGAGACTCGGTTTCCGGAGGAGCAAGGAACCACGATCACGGTTACGGCCAAGAACCCAGCGCAGCTTGCTGTCAACCTTCGCATCCCGTACTGGGTGCAGGGCGGCAGCGTGAAGATTAACGGAACCACTCTGCCTGCATTCGCCAGCCCGAGCAGCTATCTCACGCTCAATCGCGTCTGGAAAACCGGAGACAAAATCGAACTCAGTTTGCCTATGGCCCTTCATATCAATGGCATGCCCGACAACGAGACCATCCAGGCTGCGATGTATGGGCCGCTCGTGCTGGCCGGGCGCTTCGACGCGGTCAACAAAGAAATGACCTACGGCGATTACGAGCCCAAGCCGGGCGATCAGAAGAAAGTTGCAGACATAGTCGCGGAACCGAGCAAACCAACGGCATGGATTGAACCGGATGCCAAGCAGCCGCTGACGTTCAACACCGTGGGACAATCGCAACCGCAGACGCTTGTGCCGCTTTACAAGGTGATTCACGAGCGCTACGCCGTTTACTGGAAGGTAGACAACAAGACCGCGTAGGTCCTGGTGATTCCGAGTCTCCGAGTGGTAAAACCGACACGCCTCGAAGCGGGGAAACATAGCTCATGAGTCTGTTTGAACGATCTGCGCTCGCCCGACTTCTTCTGCTTTGTGTTTTGACGCCGATGCTACCGCAATTTTCGTCCGCTCAAAACAGCGCGTCTGCGGCGGCCTCTGTCGAGAATCGCCGCCAGGAACTTCTCTCTCTGTTTGACGAACAGTGGCAATACGTTTTGCGCACCAATCCCGAGTGGGCGACGATGTTGGGTGACAACCGCTATAACGATCGCCTAAGTGACGAATCTCCCAAGTTCTTCCAGTCTGAACTCGAGCAGGAAAGCAAATTCTTGGCACGATTTGAGGCCATCGATCCTGCGGGCTTTTCGCGGCAAGACGCGCTCAGCCGCGAACTGATGATCCGGCAACTGCGCCAGCAGATTGAAGGCGTGCAGTTCAAGCCCTGGGAGATGCCGGTGAATCAGATGAACGGCATACATCTCGAACTCGCGGACATGGTCGCACTCACTCCTTTCAATACTGCGGCCGACTACGACAACTACCTGGCGCGCCTTCGCCAGATCCCGCACGCGTTCGACCAAGCGACCGCCAACATGCGGCAGGGCCTGCGCGATGGCCTGATGCCGCCACGCTATCTTCTCGAGAAAGTTTCGGCGGAAGCAGACGATGTCGCCGGCAAGACTGGCGAGAACAGCCCCTTCGCCAAGCCCGTCAAGGAGTTTCCATCGAGCGTGCCCGCAGCCGATCAGAAGCGGTTACGGGATGCCGTGCTCGGGGCTGTGGCTGATCAGATCATCCCCGCGTACCAGCGTTTTGCCGCCTTCGTTCGCAACGACTATGCACCGCATGGCCGCGCCGACCCGGGAGTCTGGTCTCTTCCCGATGGCGCGGCGCGCTACCGCTTCGCCATCCGGCGCATGACCACCACTGACAGAACACCGGAGGAAATCCACGCCCTCGGCTTGAAACAAATCGATGAAATCGAAGCCGAAATGCTAGCCGTCGCGCACAAGCTCGGCTTCAAAGACCTGGCGAGTCTGAACGATCACATCAAAAACGAACGGCGTTTCTATGCAACTTCCGGGCAGCAGGTGCTCGATCTGTACACGAGCTACGCGCGCGGCATGGAGCCTGAATTACCCAAACTCTTTGGCCACCTTCCCAAGAGCAAGCTCACGGTGATCCCCATGGAAGCTTCGCGCTCGAAGAATGCCGTGCCTGCGGACTACACCGACGGCGCGGCGGATGGCTCGCGCCCCGGCCACATCAACGTCAACGAGTGGGATCCGGAGCACCGCCTGGTCTTGAATGTTGAAGCCATCGCCTACCACGAAGGCATTCCCGGCCATCACCTGCAACTTTCTCTGGCGCAGGAGATGCAGAACCTGCCAGAGTTTCGCCGCCACGCTGGTTACACTGCGTTTGTCGAGGGCTGGGCGCTTTACGCAGAGCGACTCGGAAAAGAAGTTGGTCACTACCAGGATCCCTACAGCGACTACGGCCGTCTGGAAAACGAAATGTGGCGCGCGATCCGCCTGGTCATCGACACCGGCGTGCACGAGAAGCATTGGTCGCGCGATCAAATGGTGGCCTATTTCCATCGCTACACCGCCATGGATGAACCCAACATTCAGAGCGAAGTCGACCGCTACATTGCCTGGCCAGGCCAAGCTCTGGCTTATAAACTTGGGCAACTTGAGATCCTGAAATTGCGGGAAGAAGCAAAGCAGAAGCTCGGCGATAAATTCGAGATCCGCGTCTTCCATGATGAAGTGCTGGGAAACGGCGCGCTCCCACTCGACGTATTGGACTCGGTAGTGACTGCCTGGATCGACGGCCAGGGTAAATAGTTATCTCTGGCCGGCGACAGCGGAATCGATTTTCTCGACAACTGCTGGGACTATGACGGCGGAGCCTCGGGAACGACCGTCGCATTCACCAGCGGTGATCGACCAGCGGGCGGATCTTCTGGTCGTAGATGTGCCCGACCCGTGCCATAGTTTCGGGTGAGAGCGGCGGCAGATCAGACGCGCTACAGTTTTCGGCGACTTGCCCGGGTCGCTTCCCGCCGGGGATGGCACAACTAACCGCATCGAACATTAAAATCCAACGCAATGCAAACTGGCTCATCGACACTCCCGCCGGCAGCAGCCGGCGAACCTCTTCCACTGCTTCCAGCCCAAGCTCGTAGTCGACTCCCGAAAACGTCTCGCCTACATCAAAAGATTCCCCGTGCCGATTGAAATTGCGATGGTCATCAGCCGCGAACGTAGAATCCGCGCGCAGCTTGCCGGTCAACAAACCGCTGGCCAAGGGTACACGAGCGAGAATGCCAACCCGCTTCTGCTTGGCTGCTGCAAAGAAAACGTCCGCGGGTCGTTGCCGGAAACAGTTGAAGATGATTTGCACGGTTTGCACATTTGGAAATGCGATGGCTTTGAGAGCCTCATCAACCTTCTGCACACTGACGCCGTAGTAGCGGATCTTGCCCGCCTTCACGAAGTCATCGAGGATCGCGAAAACCTCAGGGCGGTTGTAAAGTTCAGTCGGAGGGCAGTGGAGCTGGAGCAGATCAAGGGCTTCGGTGGAGAGATTGCGTAGGCTATCTTCAATCCACGTGGTGAGATTCTGGCGGTCGTAGCCCTCCAGCGTCTGCCGCGGCAGGCGCCGGCCGGCCTTCGTGGCCACCACGATTTCCTCTTTGCGTGCTTTCCGGAGCTGGGCCACGAGGCGCTCGCTGCGTCCGTCGCCATACACATCTGCGGTGTCAATGAAATTGACTCCCGCGTCAACAGCCTTATGCAGCGTCGCAAGCGCGTCCTGCTCTGAGACATGTCCCCAGGCACCTCCGATGGCCCAAGCTCCGAAGCTGATATCCGAAACACGCCAGCCAGTCCTGCCGAGAGGGCGGTAATTCATGATTGATTCAGTCTTTTAGAAGGAGACTTCGATCGGCTTTCCCGCAAACGCAACGCTTCGCGTCGTTTCAGCCAGCTGCAACGCGATTACCCTTCGCTCCGGTGGCAGCATCCGCGAGCCAGGGGCCAAGCTCAGACTGAGCGTCCTGTGCGCGTCGTTCCACGCCATCTGGATTCCCATCCATTCTCCCTTGCGATAGTTGAAGGAAGTTCCATCGTCCTCGTACAGCAGAAAGGCAGCATCGGCGCCAGGATAGATCAAGACGGAAAGCGGCTCATCGACTTTGTCGCCGGTAAACTGTTTCACCGGACCCAGCGGCAGGATGGATCCCGCGCGCACATAGAGCGGAATCGTTTCAAGATCAATTCCCCGATCGATTTCGCGTCCTCCTTCAAGACGTTCGTGGGTCCAAAAATCATACCAGCCACCGCGCGGCAGGTAGACCCGACGATTTGTCGCTCCCTTTTCAACCACCGGAGCTACCAGAATGCTCTTCCCCCACAAATATTCGTCGCCGCAGTCGACTGCCTTCGGATCGTCGGGAAAGTACAGCCACAGGGCACGCATGATCGGCATTCCGTTGGTCGCACACTCATGCACCGCACTATAGAGATACGGCAACATGCGGTAACGCAATTCGAGATATTTCCGGCAGATCGGCTCCACGCGCGCGTCGTGCAGTTGGCTGGAATCGGGAGTGGCGGCGCCATTGTAATTGTTGATTTCTACCGGGCCAGGATCTCCGGTGTTCCATCCCCAGGGTAGCCGTAACTTCCAGGTGCGTCCGTGACAACGGAAAAGCGGACAGAAAGCTCCGAACTGAAACCAGCGCACATATAACTCCGCCGTGAATTCCGGACTAGGAACAAAGCCTCCGATGTCCGTGCCCCAGTAGGGAATGCCGCTGAGCGCGGTATTCAACGCGATCGGAATATGAGTCTTCAGAGTTTCCCAGGTGGAGCGCACATCGCCCGACCAAAGGAACGAAGCATATCGCTGCATCCCGGCGTAGCCATTGCGATGCAGCGCGTAAGCACGCTCGTTCGGCCGATCGATTTGGGGACCTTCCCAGTACATGCGATTGCGAACCAGGCGCGAAGCAACATCGAGTGGATCACCTTCATCCGGCCACCACCCGTCGACGCCAAGGGCAAAATCTTTTCGATGCGCGTCCCAGTGGCAGCTTGCGGCTTCTTCATCGAACCGCGAAACCTCGCACGGATCGTGAACCGTGCCGTGAAGCTTGTCCGACAGTATCACCACATGCACCACGGCCTTGAAGTTTTCCCGGTGCAACTCATCGAGCATTTCTTTGGGATCGGGAAAGACTCTAGAGTTCCACGCAAACGAGCCATTTTCGGTATTCCAGCCCGAAGGGCAAAAGCCAGTACCTAAATAGATCAGAGCATCACAAGGCAACTTCTTTTCGCGGAAAGTCTTCGCTTCTGCGAGCACTTCCTCCCGGCTCGCAAGGGTGCGGTGCGACTGCTGATAGCCGAAGCTCCACAGCGGCGGCTTCTCGGCGTGGCCAGTGATGCGTGCGTATTCGGCCATGATGGTCGCGGGATCCGGCGATGCCACGAAAAACAAATCCAGCGCGGCGCCCGGACTCGCGGTTTTAAATTTGCCCTGCGATCCGGTGAAGTCGAAGGTGCCGTAAGGCTGATGAAAAAATATTGCCCACCCGGAGGTGCCAATGATCCAGGGAATGGGAACGCGGCCACCGTGGGTGGCAAGCTGATAGGCACCTTGCCCGCTTCGCATGGGATCCGTGGAGCCGCGACGGTCGAACTGCGGTCCGCCCTCCCCGAGACCGAACAACGGCGAGCTTCCATTCAGAAAAGTCAGGAGACCAGCGCCACTGTCCCAAGCCAACTGCTGGATGACGTCGCCGTGCTCGTTTGCAACTGAGATGCTGACCGGGTGGAACGAGATCTTCAGCTGGAGCCTTCCGACAGCAATCGTGTTGGCAGGCTCCGCCCGTAGCTTGGCAACCGGAGCCCCCCAGGACTCGTGGACAAGAGATCCGTCAAGAGGTATTTGTCCCACCGTTCCGTTGTTGATCGGCAGGATGCTTAGCCGAAACGAGTGGACGCTGATCGAGGTGACTTGTATCTCAATCGGCTGTCCTGATGCGCGGGTGTCATCCTGTCCCGCTCCCCGCTGCGACGAAACAATGACTCCGGTGGACGCCGCCAGCAACCCTTTCAAAATATCTCGACGATTCCACCGCGGAGTCATGGGTGTGGAGTATCCTCCCGCCGCTTCACTTCTCGAAACTCTCTTTCTTAACGTTGTCGCTACAGCTTCGAGGGTGAGGGGATTGTAACCGAAACAGACAAATGGAGTAAACGTTTACCAACTCGGGGTATAATGCCGATTCGTCATGAACGGAACATTCCTGGGCGGGGGGAGCAATTTTCGGTGGCGAATTGCCATCCTGGTCAGTGTTGCGATCGCAATCAGCTATCTTGATCGGCAAACGCTGCCGGTCGCGGTCCAGTCGATCAGCAAAGATATTCCGCTGACCAACGGACAGTTCTCAGCGCTCCAATCTGCGTTCCTGTTCGCCTACGCTCTTATGTATGCGGGTGGCGGAAAATTGGTGGACCTTCTTGGAACCCATCGCGGGTTTACCGTGATTATGTTGTTCTGGTCGCTGGCTTGTGCCAGTCACGGCCTGGCCACCAGTTTTGCGATGCTGGCCGCAAGCCGATTCCTGCTGGGTGTGGGTGAAGGCGGCGGTTTTCCTGCCGCGACCCGTGCGGTTGCAGAATGGTTCCCTACAAAAGAACGCGCTACCGCCATGGGCATCATCAATGCTGGCACGGCGATTGGAGCGGTCGTGGCCCCTCCGCTGATCGCGACTGTTCTCGGATACACGAACTGGCGCTGGATTTTCATTCTCACCGGCGGGCTCGGTCTGTTTTGGGTTGCCTGGTGGCAGTTTTCCTATTCTCCGCAGCGCACAGCCGAGCAGGCCAGCATCGACACGGTTCCACGTCCGACTCCGGTCGCAGCGCCAACGCTGCCTTGGATCCGCCTGTTTCGCATCCGTGAGACGTGGGGGCTGGTGGCCGCGAAATTTCTAAGCGACGCCGCGTGGTTTTTTCTCCTGTTCTGGCTCCCCAAGTATCTCTACGACGCTCGCGGCTTTGATATCAAAGCGGTTGGGACTTTCGCCTGGATGCCCAGCGCAGCGGCTGGCGTGGGATGCCTGCTGGGCGGCGGATTTTCCAGCTATCTATTGCGCCGCCAGTTCTCCCTGGGTGTGGCGCGCAAGCTCGCACTCGGACTCAGCGCCGCAGTCATGCCATTCGTCATTTTGGTGCCCCACCTTCCCGTGTCCTGGGCCATCGGCCTCTTCTGCCTAGCGTATTTCGGCCAGCAGTCGTGGTCCACGCTGGTGATGGTTCTGCCCGCGGACCTCTTCCCTCAAAATGTGGTCGGCTCTGTTGCCGGACTGGTGGGTTTCGGAGGCGCAACGGGCGGAATCTTGTTTGGAGAGGTTGCCGGCTACTTGCTCGACCACGGATTCGGCTACGGCATCGTTTTTGGCATCGCAGGCACGCTCCACATCGCTGCGTTTCTGATTATTCTTATTGCCGTTCCCGTTTTGCTGCCCTTAGGGTTGGACCGGAAACTGAATTACCAGGGAGTCGCATGAAAGTCACCGAGATTCGCACTCGGGTGGTGCGCTGGCGCGGAAAGACCGTCCCACTGCCTCCGCATTTCTGCACCAACCCAATGGATCTATTGGAGTTACCCGCAGCCTCCATGCAGACATTTACGTTTCATGGCTGGCTGGTGGTGGAAGTGTTCACCGACGACGGACTTGTAGGGTTGGGAAATGCCGCGCTGGCGCCACAGGTGACGAAACAGGTGATTGACCTCTATCTCAAGCCCCTGCTCATCGCCCAGGACCCGTGGGACATCGAGCGCCTGTGGCAACACATGTACCGCAAGACCATGGCGTTCGGGCGTAAGGGAATCGGTATGGTCGCGATCAGCGCGGTGGATATCGCGCTGTGGGATCTGCTGGGGAAATCGGCCAAACAGCCCGTCTATCGCCTGCTCGGCGGCAGAACGAAAAATCGCATTCCAGTCTACGCATCGCGGCTTTACAGCGTCGAGCTGAGTGAGCTCGCGGCGGAGGCGAAGCGTTACAAAGAAGAGGGTTACCGGGCAATGAAGCTCCGCTTTGGATGGGGACCTGCGGACGGCGCGCAGGGCATGCAACAGAATCTTGCGCTCGTGCGCACTGTCCGTGAAGCTGTGGGCGACAGCATCGATGTGATGGCCGACGCCTACATGGGCTGGACTCTCGACTATGCCAAGCGCATGCTCCCTTTGCTTGAGCCTTTTCAACTCCGATGGCTGGAAGAGCCTGTGATCCCCGATGACATTCATGGCTACGCAGAGCTGAAATCCTACGGGCGAATTCCGATCGCGGGGGGCGAACATGAGTTCACTCTTCACGGGTTCCGTGAATTGCTCGAGGCGCGCGCGCTCGATTACATCCAGTTCGACACCAATCGCGTGGGCGGCATCACGCAAGCGCGCAAAATCGCTGCGCTGGCAGAGGCACATTCCGTTCCCGTAATTCCTCATGCCGGACAGATGCACAACTACCACGTCGTCATGGCCAGCCTGAACTCGCCGATGGCGGAGTATTTTCCCATCGTCGATGTGGAAGTGGGCAACGAATTGTTCTGGTACATCTTTCAAGGCGAACCTAGAGCGAAAGATGGCTGCATCGATCTCGACGAAAACACTCCCGGACTCGGGCTAACCATCAACGAATCCGGGCTCGAGCGGTTCGAGGTAATCGAATAAACACTCAAGCTAACGACAATCCGATGACCAGACTGATTCAAATCAAGAAAGGGAACGTCCGGCGGGTGGCGCTGGTAGATGAACCTTACGTTCGCCTGCTGGACAACTGCTCTTCGGTCTATGAGTTGGCTCATATCGCCATCGCCGCGCGCATGAAACTCAGCGAGGTGGCGCGCCAGAGAGCCCGGCTCGAAGCCATCGACTACAACCCGATCTACAATGGCAGTTCCGAATGGCGGCTGCTGCCGGCCATTGACCACCCTGAGGATTCCGCACGCTGCCTGATTTCCGGCACCGGACTAACCCACCTCGGCAGCGCGCGCGGGCGTCAGTCGATGCATGCAACGGCTACCGAGGATCTGACCGACAGCATGAAAATGTTCCGCTGGGGAGTGGAAGGAGGACGCCCGGCCGAAGGAGATATCGGGATCGCCCCCGAGTGGTTCCACAAGGGCTCGGGCCATGCTCTGCGCGCCCATGGAGAACCACTCGACATTCCCTCCTATGCTGAGGACGGCGGAGAGGAAGCTGAGATCGCGGGGGTTTATCTGGTTGCCCGCGACGGGCGGCCTTATCGAATCGGCATGGCGGTGGGCAACGAGTTTTCGGATCATCAATTCGAAAAGAAAAATTACCTGAACCTGGCGGGCTCGAAGCTTCGCACCTGCGCGCTCGGACCGGAACTTGTCGTGGACGCGGAGTTCGAATCTGTATCGGTAGCGGCGGCCATCGAGAGGGACGGGAACGTCCACTGGACAAAGACGTTCCGCACGGGAGAATCCGAAATGTGTCACAGCCTGCAGAATATCGAGCACCATCACTTCAAATTTGAAGGCCACCGCAGGCCCGGAGACGTTCACGTTCACTTCTTGGGAACCGATTGTCTCAGCTTCAGCGATCAGATTCGTTTGCAAGATGGTGATGTCATGCAGGTTACCGCTGAAGGTTATGGCCGCTCTTTGCGGAATCTTGTCCGTGTACACAAATCAAAACCATCTCTGGTTAACGTCATTCCCCTGGGATGAGTGAGGACCGATGAGTGAAACCATGGCAAAACCACGCGTTGCAATTCTCGGACTTGGCATCATGGGAACGGGCATGGCCAATCGCCTGCACTCTGCAAACTTCCCGCTGACCGTTTACAACCGGAATCGCGAGAAAAGCACTCCCTTCGCGAATGCCGGTGCATTCATCGCTGCATCACCGCGCGAGGCTGCATCGCGGTCGGAAATCATTCTCAGCATGGTAGGGGATGACGCTGCGTCCCGCAGCATTTGGCTCGGCGAAAACGGAGCATTGGCCGGCACGTCCCCGAATGCGGTGCTGATTGAGTCCAGCACGCTCAGCGGCGAGTGGATTCAGGAACTTGCGGCCAGGGCGGCCGAGCGTGGCTGCCGATTTCTGGATGCGCCGGTCACGGGCACCAAGCCGCATGCGGCGTCCGGCGAACTGACTTTCCTGGTCGGAGGCTCTGCCGAGGCACTTGATGCCGCGCAGCCTGCGTTCTCGGTTCTTGGTCGCGATGTGGTTCATCTGGGGCCGGTCGGAAGCGGCGCTTTGATGAAGCTCATCAATAATTTTGTCTGCGGCGTGCAAGCCGCGTCGTTTGCCGAAGCTCTGTCGATGATCGACGCTGGGGGGCTCGACCGCGCCAAGGCCGTCTCCATTCTTACGAACGGGGCTCCTGGAAGTGGAATCGTGAAGAGAATGGCCGAACGAATCTCTGCCAGCGACTTCACGCCAAACTTTGCGCTGTGTTGGATGGCGAAAGACATTGCTTACGCCGTAGCGGAGGCGTCCAAGAATGGAATTTCCCTGCAAACCGCGGCCGCCGCGCTTTCTGTGTTCAAGCAGGCCATTGCCGAGGGCTATGGGGAGGAAGATTTCTCAGCCGTTTCCAGGTCCTCGAAGAAACGATCGAACTCATAATTTGCCATGAATCGAGGGGCGAAATCGTGAAACTCAGCCGGCTTATCTCCGGAGTCATTATTCCTGTGATCGCGTCGATCCTGTGCGGGATGCCAACAAGTGTCAACGCACAACCCGCTAGCAAGCCGGCGCCGACTCCAGGCCCGATGCTCGACCAGGGAGTCGTGAACTACGACACTCCCGACTTCACCCTGAGCTTGGTGCGCTCCTCGCAAACGGTGGCCGCCCTCAAACCGAAAGGAGCTGAGGGCTTCGACTTCACGCCCGGCGACCTGCTCACCGTGCGTTCACAAAACGGATATTTTCATCTGGGCGACATTACGCTTCGGTTGCGCACAGAAGGTTCGGGAGACTGGAGAAACTATTCCACGGCCGCCGCCCGCGTACCCGTACGCGCTCTGCCTGTGTCCGCGAACGTGCTGGCCGCCGCCGACCTGGAATCTACACTGCCCGCGGATATCCCGCTGCGCATCACGAGAACCTGGGCCATGGACGAAGGTAAGCTCGTCCTGCGATTCGTCTTGACGAATACTTCGACGAAGCCGGTGCAGATTGGCGCGCTTGGCATTCCCATGATTTTCAACAACGTGCTCAACGATCGAACGCTCGATCAGGCGCATGCGATCTGTTCGTTTTACGATCCTTACATCGGCGAAGACGCCGGCTATCTGCAAGTAACTCGACTGAGCGGCCACGGTCCGGCGCTGGTGGTCGTCCCCGATGGCAAAACGCATTTTGAGGCTTACAATCCCATTCTGGATCACAAGGGCCATTGGGGCGCGGCCCCGGTATTTACCGATCCCACGCCGCGAGGTATCACGTTCGAGGGCTTCTACGAATGGATGGTGCACAGCCAGGCCTACGCTGAAAATGAATGGAAGAACGCGCAACCCTGGAACGCTCCCACCAGCCTCACGCTTGCGCCGGGCGAATCGAGAACTTACGGGCTCAAGTTTCTGCTTGCGGATTCGATTCGGCAAATCGAGAAGACTCTCGCCGACAATCAGAGGCCGGTCGCCGTTGGTGTGCCCGGCTACATCCTGCCACAGGACATCGAGGGGCGGCTGTTTCTCCGCTACGGCAGGCCCGTAGCCTCTTTGAAGGTTGAGCCGGCATCGGCGATGGAGATTCACGAAGATTCCGCAGATCACAAAGGCTGGCGAGCCTACACTTTGGGGGGCAAAACCTGGGGGCGCTCGCGTCTGACCGTCACCTACGACGATGGAACGGTGCAAACCATTCAGTACTTTGTGATCAAACCAGAACTACAAACCGTCGCGGACATGGGACACTTTCTCACCACGCGGCAGTGGCTCGCCGACACCAGCGATCCGTTCCACCGCGCTCCCTCAGTGATCACTTATGATCGCGAAGCCAATCGAATGGTGCTGCAGGACAGCCGTGTCTGGATCGCGGGACTGGGCGATGAAGGCGGCGCTGGCTCGTGGCTTGCTGCCGTTATGAAGGAGTTGGTCCAGCCCGACAAACAAGAACTCGATAAATTGCAGCAGTTCGTCGATGGGGTCTTATGGGGCGGCCTGCAATTTAAAGATGGTCCCCACGCCTACGGTGTGCGCAAGAGCCTCTTCTACTACCAGCCGGACCAGATGCCGCCAAACTACTACGACAGCGGCTTTGACTGGAAGTCGTGGACCAGTTGGAATAAGCAAGCCTCAGAGGCGGTCGACCGTTCGTATGACTATCCCCACGTGGCGGCGGCGTACTGGGCACTCTATCGTCTGGCTCGTGATCACAAGGGGTTGGTCACCAACCATCCCTGGGAGTGGTACCTGAATCATGCCTACGAGACGTCGATCGCCATGACCACCTATGCCGGCGACCTGGCGGTGTTTGGTCAAATGGAGGGTTCCATTTTTGTGGAGATACTGGCCGACCTGAAGCGCGAAGGCATGAACACGCAAGCCGAGGCTCTGGAAAGCAAGATGCGCCAACGCGCCGACCGATGGAGGAAAGAGGCCTACCCGTTCGGCAGCGAAATGCCATGGGATTCCACCGGTCAGGAAGAGGTCTACGCCTGGACAAGGTATTTCGGCTATCACGACAAAGCCGAAGTTACGCTGGATGCAATCCTGGGATACGATCCGGCAATTCCTCACTGGGGCTACAACGGCAGTGCCCGCCGATACTGGGACTTCATTTTTGCCGCCAAGGACCGGCGGCTGGAGCGGCAACTGCACCATTATGGTTCGGGACTGAACGCCATCCCCGTATTAACTGAGTATCGTGAACACCCGGAAGATTTCCATCTATTGCGAGTCGGCTATGGCGGAACTATGGGCGCACTCACCGACATCGACCAGGACGGGTTTGCCTCGGCAGCGTTCCACGGATTTCCGGATATGATGAAGTCCGATCCCTACAGCGGCGACTACGGCCCCAACTTCTTTGGACACGTCTGGAACACCGCCACTTATCTCGTGAATCACCCTGAATTCGGCTGGATCGGGTTTGGCGGGAACGTTGAGACACAAGGGAAGGTGGTCACGGTTACACCGCGCGATTCGTTTCGAGCACGGGTCTACATCGCGTCCCTGGGATTGTGGCTGACGCTCGATGCGGGTGAATTTGAAAGAGTTGAAGTGAATCACGAGACCGGAGTAGTACGAGTTGGACTGACCGGGGCCACCGAAGCCACGCCAGAAGGTCTGCTGCGAATCGAGCAGCCCGCCAGGATTAGCGGTGTCGGCAACTATGGGCCGGCCACGCCCTTGTCGTCTCGGCGCGGTGCCTATGTGGTTCCGCTGGAGAAGGAAGCAACTTGGGTGGAACTAAGCCCTGGCCGCTGATTCGCGGGTGCGGTACGTTGATTCGCGACGTCGATTCGCAACAAGGATTCGGGCCGTTGTGGTCCCCAAAGCGTGGAAAACGTTTGCTACAATGCCCCCGGAATTCCAGGTCTGCCCCTACGCTATGGTAAAATGATTTTTTCTGTCTAAGATAGCCCGATGGATATCCGCGAAATCGCCCGCAGAGCGAAGGTTTCCACCGCTACCGTATCCAGGGCAATTAATCGTGTTCCAACCGTCGATCCACAGCTCGCAAAACGGGTCTGGAAGGTGGTCGACGAGTTGGGCTACTACCCCAACACTCAGGCCCGCGCTTTGGTTTCAGGACGAAGTCGCATTTTCGGCTTGATCGTCTCGGAATTTACCAATCCATTCTTCCCTGAGATCGTCCAGACCTTTGAGAATCTCGCGGTCGAAAATAACTACGAGATCTTAATCACCTCGACCGTGAACGACCCGAAGCGAATGGAACTGTCGGTCCGGCGCATGATCGAACGCCGCGTGGATGGAGTGGCGATCTTGACGTTTGGCATGGAAGAGTCGCTCCTCGAGCACCTTCGTTACCGCAAGGTTCCTCTGGTATTCGTGGATGTAGGACCCGATGTAAGGGGAATAGCTAATATCCGGATCAACTATCAGAATGGGATCCGGCAGGCTGTCCAGCACCTGGCAGCTCTCCGGCATACCCGCATCGCGTTCGTCGCGGGCCCCCCGCATTTGAAGTCCGCAGTGGCTAGGCGAGAGGCCTTTAAGACGTCGATGATGGAGATCGGACTTTCGCCGGACTTGATCACGGTCGGGGATCACCGCTTGGAGGGAGGAATGCGCGCCCTGATTGAACTTAACGGCGCAGGTGTTCGGCCAACTGCCGTGCTGTGCTCCAATGATATGACCGCGATCGGAGTCATGCGGCAAGCCTACGAGCAGAATATTCGGGTACCGGAGGCCCTTTCCGTGGTCGGGTTCGACGACATCCGTTTGGCCGAATTCACAACCCCTCCTCTGACGACGGTCCAAATGTCCCAAAAGGAGCTGGCTAAGATTGCTTTCCGGGCGCTGTTGAACGAGATCGAATGCGATCCCCCCTCACACGAACGCCACGAATACGAACTGACGACCAGTTTGGTGCTCAGGCGTTCTACCGCGTTAGCCCCCACTGGACGGTCGGCGTCTCCCAAGAGCGCCGGGCGCAGTCGACCCCGGAGCGCCTCAGCCGCGCTCCCGCGCTAGGTAGGGATCGTGCCTATCCCCGCAGCCTGCTTTCGTGGGGGAGAGCTTCCACCAACCCCTAGAAAACCCCTAGAAAGCCCTTGCCAACGTACCGGGCACGGGAATAATCTAAAGTTCGCCGTTGAGTAAACGATTACCGTAAATCGTAGGTCGAGGGCTGGCAAGCAAAGGCCAAAAGGGTAATGATGCTGGAGCGTTTGCGGGAACAAGTGCTGGAAGCGAACCTGGAACTGGTACGGAGAAACCTGGTTCTGTATACGTTTGGCAATGCCAGTGGAATATCTCGGGAAGATAGTCTGGTGGTGATCAAGCCCAGCGGCGTGCCTTACGAGCGGATGAAGCCGGAGCATTTGGTGGTGACCGACCTGGCCGGCAACATCGTGAAAGGGAAACTGCGGCCGTCGTCGGATCTGCCGACTCATCTGGTGCTGTATAACGAATTCCCTGAGATCGGGGGCGTCGCTCACACGCACTCGGAATATGCCACGGCTTGGGCCCAGGCGCGCCGAGCGATTCCATGTTTCGGGACCACGCATGCGGATTATTTTCACGGTCCGGTGCCGGTGACTTCCGAATTGACTGACGAAGAGATTGCCGGAGACTACGAAAAGAACACCGGCCATGCCATCGTTCGAAGCTTGCGGCAGACGAACCCGTCGGCGACGCCGGGCATACTGGTGGCCAATCACGGCCCGTTCGCTTGGGGAGAGGACGCTTCTGCGGCGGCCCACAACGCGGTGATTCTGGAGGGACTGGCGCGCATGGCGTACTTCACGCTCGGCATCAACGCCGCCGCGCAGCCGGCGGGAATCGCGTTGCGCGACAAACATTACCTGCGAAAACATGGCAAGGACGCATACTACGGGCAAGCCAAGAACGAGCAGAAGCGCAAGATGCAAGAGAAACATAGGCGATGAGGAATCAGTGAAAAGCGATCGACCAACGAGCGATCGACCCACGCCACGGCTGACGAACTTGCGGCAGCTCAGTTGGGACAGGGAGTGATATGGCGGCGAATGCGAAAAAGATGACGATGGGAGTGATCGTGGGGAATCGGGGATTTTTTCCCGACCACTTGGCCAAGAGCGGGCGCGAGGAAATCCTGCGCGCGCTGGCGGCGGCGGGAATGGAAGTGGTCGCTCTGGATCCGAACGAGAGCAAGCACGGAGCGGTGGAGACGCGGGAAGAATCGCGGCGCTGCGCCGAACTGTTCAAGCGCCATCGCGAACGGATTGATGGAATCATCGTGACATTGCCGAACTTTGGGGAAGAACGAGCCATCGCGGATGCCCTGCGGCTGGCCGATCTGCGCGTGCCGGTGCTGATTCAGGCTACGCCCGACGACCCGAAAAAGATGACCATTGCCTCGCGCCGCGACAGTTTCTGCGGCAAGATGTCAGCCTGCAACAACCTGCGGCAATACGGCATTCCTTACTCGATCACCACGCTGCACACGGAGAGTCCCGACTCGCCGGAATTTGTGAAAGACCTGGAATGGTTTGCCGGGGTGTGCCGGGTGGTGAACGGATTCCGCAACCTGCGAGTGGGCGCTATCGGCGCGCGTCCAACAGCGTTCAACACGGTGCGCTACAGCGAAAAGATTCTGGAGTCGCAGGGTATCTCCATCGAAACGCTGGATCTTTCCGAAGTGCTGGGCCGGATCGAGCGCATGAAAGATAATGACGATCACGCGCAGGCCAAGCTGGCGGCGATCAAGAAATACGTGGATGCCAGCAGCGTGCCTGCGCCGGCGCTGATGAAGATGGCGAAGCTGGGCGCGGTGGTCGACCAGTGGATGGCCGCGACCGAAGTCACGATCAGCGCGGTGCAATGCTGGACTTCGATCGAAGAAAACCTGGGAGTAGTTCCCTGCACAGTGATGAGCATGATGAGCAACGAACTGCTCTCCAGCGCCTGCGAAGTGGATATCTGCGGGGTGCTCGGGATGCACGCGCTACAACTGGCGTCGGGCACGCCTTCGGCGCTGCTCGATTGGAACAACAACTACGGATCGGACCCGAACAAGGCGGTTTGCTTCCACTGCTCGAACCTTCCGAAACATTTTTTCCGCTCGGTGAAAATGGATTTCCAGGAGATCATCGCCGGCACGGTGGGCAAGGAAAACACTTTTGGAACCTGTGTCGGCCTGATCAAGCCCGAGAAGATGAGTTTCGCCCGCTTCTCCACCGACGATACTGCGGGCAAGATGCGAGGCTATGTCGGCGAAGCGCGATTTACCGACGACGCGCTGAACACATTCGGAGGTGCGGGCGTGGTGGAGATTCCGAACTTGCAGAAGTTATTGCACTTCATCTGCGAACGTGGATTCGAGCACCACGTGGCGGCAAATCTTTCGACGGTCGCGTCCGCCGTGCAGGAAGCCACCACCCGCTATCTGGGCTGGGACATGTATTACCACGGCCATTTTAACGGAGCATGTTGACGGAGCATGACAACGGAGCCTGCTGATGGCCATCGTCGCCGGCGTTGATTTTGGAACCCTGAGCGTGCGTGTCTCTCTGGTGGACAGCGAACGCGGCCTGATCGAATCCGCCATCGCCGAATACCCGCTGCACCGTAAGCGCGAAGATCCCGAGTACGCCACTCAATCCCACGAAGACCACATGCGGGCGCTGGTCTCCGCCACGCGCGAGGTCCTGAAGGAGGCGCACGTCGCGGGAGATCAAGTGCAGGCCATCGCGCTCGACACCACGGGTTCTTCCGTGATTCCAGTCGGCAAGAATCTTCAGCCCCTCGGTGACTACTATCTGTGGTGCGATCACCGCGCCAAAGGCGAAGCGGCGGAGATCACTGCTGCTGCGCATAGTGAAAAGCTGGAAGCGATTCAGTGGTGCGGCGGGGTTTACTCGTCGGAGTGGGGATTCTCCAAGCTGTTGCACTGGCTCCGGCACAATCCGGAAAAGCGTTCGGAGTTTGTCTCCGCCTTCGAGCACTGTGACATGGTGGCCGCCACACTCTGCGGCATCACTGACGCTGGGAACGTAAAACGCAGCATTTGCGCGATGGGGCACAAGTGGCTGTGGAACGCGCAGCTCGGTGGCCTTCCCCCGGAAAGCTTTCTCGTAAAAGTGGATCCTCTACTAAAGGGAGTCCGCGAAAAACTCGCCGGCGAGTACACAACTTCCGATCAGATTGCTGGCACGCTTTCTTCGTTTTGGGCGGAGAAGCTGGGGCTGAAAGCGGGCATTCCGATTCCGGTCGGCGCATTCGACGCGCACTGGGACGCCATCGGCGCCGGATGCCGCACCGATGACATGGTGAACGTGATCGGCACATCGACGTGCATTATCGGCATCACTCCGTCAGTGAATTTGGTGCCCGGCGTCTGTGGCGTGGTGCAAGGCAGCGTGCATCCTCTGCGCACCGGGATCGAGGCTGGTCTTTCCGCTGTAGGAGATATTTTTAGCGCGATCGCTACTCGCGCCGGAACCGACGTAAAAACACTGAGCGCCGGCCTGGAAAAATATCGCGCCGGGCAGACCGGCCTGCTGCGCATGACCTGGGACAACGGCGACCGCACCGTGCTGGTGAACCCCAACCTGCGGGGCGTCACTCTGGGTTGGAATCTGCAAACGACCGCGCAGGACGAACTTTTCGCAGCGATTGAGGGGACCGCATTTCATACTCGCGTAATTCTTGATCGCATGGCCGCGCACGGCGTGCACATCAAACGTGTGATCAACGCGGGCGGAATTCCGCAGAAGAATGATGTTCTGAACCAGGTTTATGCCAACGTCCTGGGGCGCCCGGTGCTGGTGCCGAGCAAGAGCGTGGTCAGTCTGGGATCTGCCATTTTTGCTTTTCTGGGCGCAGGAACTTTCAAGACCGTCGAACAAGCGCAGGACAAAATCTGCCCTCCCAACCGGACGTTCACGCCGGACGCCGAGGCGCAACGCTCTTACGAGCAACTGTATCCCTCTTATAACAAACTGTATTTCACTCTGGGCCAGCGCGGCGACGACGGACTCGGAGATATCCTGCCAACATTAATCGCGGTAGCCGAAGCTGCGGTAGCCCAGGCCTCAACCGTCAAACATAGCAGTTAGGTACAAATCGAGGAGCAACGATGCGCGTACGGCAAGTCCTGCGAATGATCGCAATCAGCGGATTCTGTCTGGTCCTGTTTACTCTGCGTACGGAGGCTGAAACAAAAGTGACAAGCCAACCGTTTGGGAAAATGCCCGATGGCACTGCGTTAGAGATTTTCACGCTGAGCGACGGTCCCTACGAAGCCCGCATCACAAACTACGGCGGCGTCGTGGTTTCTCTGAAGGCTCCAGACCGTAACGGCAAGTCGGCGGATGTTGTGCTGGGCTTCGATGATCTCAACGGGTATGTAGCCAACTTCAATAGCCCGTCCACAGCGTTTTTCGGAGCAATCATCGGCCGCTATGGCAATCGCATTTCCCACGGCAGCTTTACGCTGGATGGCAAGAATTATTCTTTGCCGCTCAATAACGGCGAAAACACCCTTCACGGCGGGCCACACGGCTTTAACAATGTGGTGTGGAAGGCCAGGCCCATCGCAAACGGCGTGGAGTTAGCTTATCTCAGCAAGGACGGTGAGGCGGGATATCCCGGCAATTTGTCGGCCGTCGTTCGGTACACCTTGGTGAAAGGGGAACTGAAGATCGAGTACTCTGCCACCACGGACAAAGACACTGTGGTGAATCTCACGAATCACTCGTATTTCAATTTGGCAGGCCAAGGTGACATTCTGAACCATCAACTCACGTTGCACGCCTCTCGCTTTACTCCCGTGGATGCCGGATTGATTCCTACGGGAGAGTTGAAATCCGTGGAAGGGACTCCTTTCGATTTTCGCAAGGCGACTGCAATTGGAGCGCGTATCAGCGCAGACGATGAACAACTTCATCGAGGCCGTGGATACGATCACAACTGGGTATTGGATAGCGGCGGAGGAAAGTCGGCAGAAGCCGCCGAGCTCTATGATCCAGGCAGTGGACGCGTGCTGAAGGTTTTGACGGACCAGCCAGGAATCCAGTTTTACAGCGGAAATTTCCTGGACGGATCGGTCAAAGGCAAAGGTGGAAAGCCGGATGAGCTGCACGCTGCGCTCTGCCTGGAAACACAGCATTTTCCGGACTCGCCCAATCATCACAATTTCCCTTCAACCGAATTGAAGCCCGGTGAGCGCTATCACACCGTCACCATCTACAGCTTCTCTACTCGCTAAGGAAGGCTCGGATATTCCTTCGCATGAGCCGCGATCATTGAAGAGACGCACTCGAATGCGCGCTTGCCACCTCCGACACGGGCTGGTGCGCCTCCTCGTGTCGGTCATTTTCTTGTTTTCGGTCAGTGCTTTCTGCTGGTCTCAGGAACCTTCGCAGAGCGCAAACATCCAAGTGCGATTCGATCACTCAGACGGGACGATCTCGCCGGTCTGGAACTATTTCGGATATGACGAGCCCAATTACACCTATGCAGCCAATGGCAAGAAGTTGCTCACGGAGATCGTGGCTGCAAACGCCGCGCCGGTTTATGTGCGGACTCACAACTTGCTGACCAGCGGCGACGGCACCGCGTCCCTGAAGTGGGGATCCACCAACGTTTATTCAGAGGATGCGTCCGGAAATCCGATTTATAGTTGGGCGATTCTCGATAGGATTTTCGACGCGTTCCATGCGTCTGGAGTTAAGCCTCTGGTCGAAATCGGATTCATGCCGGAGGCTCTGTCGGCTCGCCCCGAACCCTACCGCCACGACTTTCCGCGTGGCAAGGTCAATAACATTTACACCGGATGGGCTTATCCACCAAACAGCTATCCGAAGTGGTCCGAACTTGTTTTTCAATTCGTTCACCATCTTCGCGATCGTTACGGCGACGCAGAAGTCAAGACTTGGTTGTGGGAAGTATGGAACGAACCTGACATCGGCTATTGGCAAGGAGCGCCGGAGGAATATTTCAAACTCTATGATTTTTCAGTCGAGGCCGTACTGCGGGCGTTTCCTGAAGCGCGAATAGGCGGGCCCGACACCACCGGTCCGGGGAACTCGAAAGCGGCAGACTTTCTTCGCGCGTTCCTCGAACATTGCGCCCACCAGGGAAATTATGCGACTGGTAAAACTGGATCGCGTCTCGATTTCATTAGCTTTCATCCCAAGGGATCTCCAACCTGGCAGGGGGATCACGTGCAGATGGGGATCAGCCGCCAACTTGCCGCCATCGAACAGGGATTCAAGATCGTGGCATCGTTTCGGGAGTGGAAACAGACTCCCGTCATTCTCGGGGAATCAGACCCCGAGGGCTGTGCAGCTTGTTCCGCCAAAGAGAATCCTCAGAATTCCTATCGCAACGGGCCGCTATACGGAGCCTATACCGTCGAGGCTCTAAATAATGTTCTGGTGTTGGCGCAGCAAGAACACATCAATCTTCTCGGAGTGGTCACCTGGGCATTCGAATTTGAAAATCAGCCTTACTTCGCGGGCTTTCGCGAGTTGGCAACGAATGGCGTGGACAAGCCTGTCCTGAACGCGTTTCGGATGCTAGGGTTGCTGGGCAACGAGCGCGTGCAGGCAACCAGTTCTGGATCGTTAACAACCGAGGACATTGTGCGCAACGGGGTCCGGGCTCTGCCAGACATCAACGCCATCGCCACGCGGAAGGACCACGAGATCGAGATTCTCGTCTGGAACTACCACGATGACGACGTTCTATTCCCCGCCGCGCCCATCGATCTTGCGATCTCTGGCCTGCCCACGACCGCAAAGCGCGGCCTGCTCGAGCATTTCCGTGTCGACTCCGATCACAGCAACGCGTTCACAGAGTGGAAAGAGACGGGCTCGCCACAATCGCCCACCGACAGCGAATACAAACGTCTGGAGAGCGCCGGCCAACTGCAACTTCTCAATTCGCCCGCATGGGTAGAAATGCAGCAGGGTAGCGTTCGACTGCAGTTCACGCTGCCTCGCCAAAGTCTTTCTCTCGTGCGCGTCTCGTGGTGACGCCTTCGATTCCAGCTAAGCTTGAAGCAGCAGATTCCATACCTGCATCGAAGTCGCTTGCCGGTTGGCCCACGCGTAGTAGGGGATGAAGGTCAGGGGAACCTTCCGACTCGTCGATTCCCTACCATACCGCGAATAGAGCACCTTCTCTGATGCTCCTCGATCGTAGGCAACTCCCGTGTGGTGAAGCACAACCATCCCGCCGAGCAGATCGTTTTTGAACTCAGTCTGAAATTGTTCTGCGGGCCGGCGCCCGGGATTCACGGCCACATCGCTGAGAGAAACCCCGCTGGGTTGATCGATCTCTTCCAGGCAGTAAATAAGCGGTCCGCGCTGAATCGCAACTCGCCCACTGTCATCGGCTACGCGCGGATTCGCAGCAATCACCTGCGGCACAACTTCCACTCTTAGCTGAATCACGTCACCCGGCGACCAGCGGCGGCGGATGGGCAAGTACTGTCCCGGATTCGCACTTGCCTGCGCCTGCTTATTGACGGTCACCTGCGCGTGGTCGGCCCATCCTGGAATACGCACATAAAAAGTAAACTCGGAAGGTTCCGCGGGCGTGACGGTGATATCGACGTTGCCATCCCACGGATAGCTCGTCTTCTGCGCAACCTTGAGCCCCGCGCCATTCTCCAGATGCCAGTTGAGTTCCGAATTGTCGTAGAGGTGTGCGTAGATTCCATCGGCGCTGGTGCTGTAGAAATATCCCGGCAGCGACCCGAACGTGCGCTCAAGATTCGGCGGGCAGCAGGTCACGTCGTACCAGGGATTCCGGATCTTATCTCCAGTAGAAGGATCAAAAGCCAGCGGGTTGCGATAACAATATAACGTGCCGTCGAGCGACATCCCGGAATTGATTCCGTTGTAAAGAGCGCGTTCAATGACATCTGTGAACTTTGCATCTCCTGTGACGGCCAGCATGCGCCAGTTCCACATCATGTTGCCAATGGCCGCGCAGCTTTCGCCGTAAGCCCGAAAATTCGGCAACTCGTAGGCGTCGCCAAACGCTTCCCCGTCGGACCGCGAACCAACTCCACCCGTAACGTACATCTTGGCAGTGGTCATGTCGTTCCAGAGAGTATTCAGCGTTTGTAAATATGCTGCATCGCCCGTCTCCATGTAATAGTCGGTGGCGCCACAACAGGCGTACATCGCGCGAACCGCGTGGCCCTGAAGCTTGGTGCGAGCAGTGAACGGCGTTCCGCTGAACATATAAACAGTTCGGCGCTCCGGCAGTTCAATACGTTCGTCTCCCCGCAGAATGTAGCTGGCAAGGTCCAGTTGCCGCTTGTCGCCCGTGATGCGGTAGAGTTCGATCAATCCCATCTCAATTTCGGGATGCCCGGAAACGATGGGCTTCTTCGGCGCGGGACCGTAATTCGGGATCAGGAAATCGTCGACGAAACGAATACCGGCATCGAGCAACTTGCGATCGCCGGTCGCGCGATAGTAAGCGATGGCGCCCTGAAGCATGTGCCCGAGGTTATAGAGCTCATGCCCTGTAGTTTGCGTCTGCGGCAGCATTCGCAGAGACTTGCGGTCATCCTGATAGTAGGTGTTCAGGTATCCGCTAGGTTCTTGAACGGCAACCACTTCATTGATCAGCTTTTCGGCGCTCGCACGAAGCTCAGGACGATCGCCCGATTGCAGCGCAAAGCCTACCGCCTCGGTCCACTTGTAAACATCGGAGTCGGAAAACACAGGTCCGCTCTGCGCAGCAGTGCTCTTCCCTACCAGCCGGCGAAAGTTGTTCATGCGGCCGTTCGCTTCCAGCAGGTCGTGCATCGTCGGAATGCTCTTGGTCACATTGATTTCGCGTCGCTGTGCCCAGAAACCACCGGTGATGGTCACCGCGCGCACGGGAACCTCCCTCAGCTTGGCGTGCGGAGATTTTGCGAGATTTTCGACACCCTGATCTTTCCAGCCGGGAGCGTCGGTCAGCGTGACGGCAGTTGTCTGCGGCCCGGCCTTTCCGCTCGCAACCTCGGCGAAACCTCGACGAGCCGGCAGCGACGACGTGGCCGCCGCCGACATTGCCGCTGTTACGAACTGTCTGCGTGAGATCTTTGTTTTTTCCGACATGCCTCTTCCCCGTTTACATGGATGGTTTCTACTGACCGTTTCTATTGCCCGTTTCTACATTGACCATTGAACGACAGTATAGGAGCGGGCCGGGACCTCAAATTTCGTTCGCCCCCCGCCGGTGACCGGCGCCGCGAACGACTGGGGCACTACGCGCTTCGGCGCCGCAAAGCTGTTCGCGGCCTTCAGATCGTCCCCCGTCAGCAACGATGCTGAAATCACGCGCGCAGGAGCGGCATCTTCCCACACCACTTCGACGTCATGAGCCTTCGACAAATCTCTATTCAAGATGAAGAGAGAGAGTTTGCCGCCGTCATGGTCCAACGAACCGGCCACATCGACATGCCCTACCTGATCCAAGCCGGCAACTTCGTAGGTGGATGACTCCACCTGCAGGTTCAAGACCGCGCCCTTCGCGAATTGCAGCGCCCAGCTGTAGGGATAGTAGATTGTCTGGCGCAGAATTCCGTTCTCGTCGGTCATGATCGGCGCAATCACGTTGACCAACTGCGCGAGGCACGCGAGTTTTACCCGATCCGCATTTCGCAACAGCGAATTGATAAGGCCTCCGACCAGCAGCGCATCTTCCAGGTTGTAGACCTCTTCCAGCAAGTGCGGTGCCTCCTTCCGGTGGCCATCCACGTCGTCTCCCCTGGTGGTCCGATACCACACGTTCCATTCGTCAAACGACAACCATAGTTTCTTCGGCGACCGTTTGTGTCCCCGCACCAGGTCGCACACCGCGATGGTCTCCGCAATCTGGCGCTCCATGCTCAAGTTCAGGGCGAGATACTTCGAAGTATCGCCGCCAGAGTCGCGTTCATTGTTGCCGAAGTAGCGGTGAAGCGAGAGGCCATCCACATACTGGTAACACTGTTCAAGCACCTCGCGATCCCACTCAAGATAGGTTGGCATGAGAGGACCACTTGAGCCGCAAGCAATCAGCTTCAGAGAAGAATCCACGTAGCGCATCTGCCGGGCCGCATCTGCGGCCTTGAGACCGTATTCCGTGGCCGACATGTGCCCGATCTGCCAGGGGCCATCCATTTCGTTGCCCAGGCACCAGTGTTGCACCTTGTAGGGGTCGGCGATGCCGTGCTGCCGCCGCAGGTCGCTCCATTTCGTACCCTTATCGACGTTGCAGTACTCGACCAGAGCGGCTGCTTCCTCCGCGGTTCCAGTTCCCAGATTCAGACCCATGAGTGGTTCCGTGCCCGCGGCTTTACACCAGGCCAGAAATTCGTTGGTTCCAAACTGATTCGACTCGATCGTGTCCCAGGCCTTGTCGAGCGTGCGGGGCCGATCTTTTTTTGGTCCCACGCCATCCAGCCAGTTGTAACCGGAGACAAAATTCCCTCCCGGATAGCGGATGATCGGAACTCCCATCTGGCGAATTTCGTTGAGCACGTCCTTGCGAAATCCGTCGGCATCGGAAAGCTTCGACCCCGGTTCGTACACGCCTTGGTAGATGGCGCGTCCCAGATGCTCGAGGAAAGAGCCGAACAGATTGCGATCAACAGGAGCAATGGTTCGTCTGGAGTCGACATACACCCGCGCGGGTGCGCCGCCGCTGACGGAGGAAGTGGAAGCCACCTGACCCAAGCTGTCCGATGCCCACAAAGAGCGGCCCAGGAAAGCCGATGCGGAGCAGGTCATTCCGGCGTTGGAAGCTTGTTTTAGAAAACGGCGTCTCGAAGCGGAAAACCTTTTCATGAGCTCCTCGCGGGGGAAGTTCTGCACTAACTTAAGTCGATCTTGGCATTCGTGAGGCAATGAAACAAGCGGTTCCGGCGCCGCCCAGAAATCACAATCAAGCGTACCGTGTATCACCTGCAAAAAACTAGCGAGCCGAGGTCAGAACCCGCGGCTCGCTGGTAGATTCGGTTCCTGCACCCTAGAACGATATCCTCAACCCCAACTCAATCTTTCTTGCATCGTATGGATTGAGAGTGCTGGTCACTTGACCGAACGTGCCATCCGCCATATTCGGATCTACCGTACCCAGGTTTCCGTGGTTGAACACGTTCAAAAAGTCGAACCGGAATTGCAGGTTGCCCTGCTCCCCGAGCCAGGGTAAGTGGTTGTTCTTCAGGACGCTCACATCTGCCTGGAACATGCCGGGGTTGCGGTAGATATTGCGCGGCTCATTGCCCTCCGTCCCTTGGGTTGGCTGTCCGAAGTCGGCGGTGGTAAATAATCCTTTCAGGTACGCCGAGCGGCTATGGCCGCCGGTGAAATTCTGCGTGGCGGCCATCGGGATGTCATAGCCCAAACCATCCAGGTTGTAGTCTCCACTGCCGGGCGCAACGATGTTCGGCGTAATGACGGGAGCTGTTGGATTCGATCCAGCAATACTGTTACACGGAGTCGGTGTGCCTCCCACATCGCACATCACCGACAGCGGACGATTGTCGATCGGCCAGAACGGCGTGCCCGTCTGGACGGCAACGATGCTGGACAACTCCCAACCATCGGTCAATACCTTTCCAATGCCGTGTTTTAATCCCGGCAGGTTGTACAACCCGGAGAAGGAAAAGCGCTGGCGAACGTCGTAGTTTGCGTCCCCGTAATAGCTAAAATAGGCATTCTGATCCGGGATGTTCGCACCGCCGTCCTGTCCATCCTGATCGAACCGGGTATTCGCTTCAGGATAGTCCTTAGCGTGCGAAAGTGTGTAGGAACCCTGGAAGCTTCCGCGGTGCCCAGCATTACCTCGCAGGGACAGAATCATCGCGTTATAGGTGGCTTGATTAGCGTTGTTGACGTAGGTGATCGCACCGAAATTAGTGTTTGGACGGTTAATGGCTTCGACCTGACTACCCGCGGTCCCAGAGATGCTGGCATCGCCGGGCAGTCGGTTTACGTCAGCTCCGGTCAAGGCATTGAAGCTGCGCGAGCCCGAATAGTTGGCACCCGCCACCAATCTTCCGGGCAATTGATGCTCGACCCCGATTACATAATTCACCGCCAGTGGCGCTTTCATATTTCGGTCGAGCGAATCGACATTGGTCGGCACCCCAGCGATCCCACCTGCCGCATTCAGAGATCCTGCCGGAATCGGCGGCAGGACGAATCCCCAGGGATAGCTGCCCGAAGGCGCTATGGCAAAGTAGTTGCCCAGCGGTTGGCCAGGCACGCCATTTACGGTTGGGGATACGTCCGTAAAGGTCTCGCTCAACACTCCGGGAGGATTGTTGCGGGTCTGGTCGATGGTCTGGCCCATCGCAATCCAGTCGTGGTAGACGCCGATGCCGCCCCGCACCGCCCACTGGCCCCTCTTGGTGGGATCCCAGGCGAAGCCAATTCGCGGACTGAAAATATTCTTCATCGCGTTGGCAAAGACGGCTGGAACTACGCCTACCGTGGCGTACTGAACCTGTTCATTGAATGTGCCCGCAGATCCCAGGTTCAAAGCGCTGAATTGGAAGTTGCTGTTTCCCCAAGGGGTGTGATTCGAAAAATCGTCCCAGCGCATCGATAGCGTCAGGGAAAGATTTGACTTCACCTTCCAGTCGTCCTGAGCAAAAAAGCCAAAGGGATTTTCCTGGCCGCCAAACTGCACCGTCCCGGCTAAACCCGTAAGCGGGTTATAGGCGCCCACTGATTCCTGGAAAACATTGTCCTGCACGAGATCAAGAAGGTTGTTGAACGTGAAGCCCGGGCGAATGTTGTCCGGCGTGAAATCGCCGTGCTCGATGCCCCTCGAGCCGTCATAACCGAACTTCAACGTGTGCTTCCCGTGCACCCAACTCAGCACGGACCGCCAGTTGTACATCGGGCCTCGGTATTCGCCCGGGCCCCATCCACCGCCCACGGACCAGCCCGTAAGATTGCCGGCGACACTGACATTGGGCACTGCCAAATTCGCGTCCTGACCGTTCGCGCCGCCCACGCTCGCGAATGCGAAACTGGATTCCCACAGAAGGCTGGTATTAAACGTGTGAGTAAAATCGATTTGAGCGTACCGATTTCTCATGATGTCCAGAGCCCCCAGCTTCGGCCGGGGGGACTTCTGTTGCTGATCGAACGAGTCGTTGTAGTAGCTCAGGTAGAGACGATCCCGGTCCGTGAAGTACTGATCAAGCCGGAAGTTGTATTGCAGCGCGTTGTAGTATTCGCTGGCGTTGAAGCTGCCGCTGTCAACCATCTGAAGGGTACACGGAGGCGCGCCCGTTGTACCGCACAGGCCCGAGGGAAGATAGTTCAGAGCCAGGCCGCTCGTTGGGAAGGTCGCCCCAAACAAATTACTGGCCGGCCATCCCGTGAGAACCGCAGTCCCGACTGTGCTGGGATAATTCGTTTTCGCCCATTGCACAAATGCCGGATCTTCAAACAATTGTTGCCCCGTAGCGCCGGGCACGGTAGACCAGAGCTTTTCGAAATCCGCAAAAAAGAAAGTCTTGCCTTTGCGAATCGGTCCCCCGAGAGCGCCCACCAGATCCTTGCGCGCATAAGGCAAAGCGGGTCCGGTGACGAAGTCCGGCGTGGCCTGCAAATCCTGGTTAGCGAAAAACAGGCTGCCGGTGCCGTGAAACTGGTTTGTTCCAGATTTTGTGGTCACCTGAATCAGAATCGAGCTGCCCAGATTGTCTTCTCCGCCCCAGGTGTTGGTTTGCAGCGAGGCCTCCTGCACCGCGTCCGGAATCGGCGCAAGAATAATATTGCCGTTCTGCACTGGGCTAGTGACGTTCATACCGTCAACCATCACCACATTGCCGGTATAGCTGCGACCGTTGGCGCTGATTTGAGGAGTCTGGGTTCCGAAGTTGTCGGGCAGACCACCGGGAGCTTCTCCCGCCAGCCGCGTACCTACGCCGACAACGCCAGGAGTAACGGCGAGAATATCCCAAAGATTCCGATTCGCCGAAGGCAGATCTCGCACCGTATCGGAAGAAAGCGTCGCTTCCAAACGGCTGTCATCGGTATCGACGAGGGGCGGATGCACTTCCACTGTGACCGTTTCTTGAGCACTCGCGAGCGGTAAGGCGAGATTGAGGCCCTGCGTTTCGGAAGTGCTGAGGACAAAGGTGGCTGAGGTTTTTCTGAAACCCTTGGCCTCGGCCGTCACAACATAGTTTCCTGGCGGAAGGCTACTGAAGCGGTAGTTGCCAGACTCAGTCGTGGTGATCATGGCGGTCACCCCCGTATCCCCATTCCGCAACTGTACGGACGCCCCGTTGATCGCCGCCCCAGCCGGATCGGAAACTACACCCTGAATGTTGCTGCTGTATTGGGCGAAGCCGGGAAGACTGCAGGCCAGCAAAAGAAGAAGGGACGACAGGCGCAGGGAAAGTCGAAGCCCACGATTAGCCACTCTATATTTCCTCCCACGTCGCGGTGCGAGTCATCAGAGTAAACGATTTCTCAGATAATCGAATCAGGTTATAGCGCTCTCCTCGGTGACTGTCAAGAAGTTTCTGGCATCGCCGCAAGCCCCACCAGGCACCCGTGGAGAGAGCATTCAGAGCCTCTCGCAATTTCGAATCGTGAGCAAGATTTGTTGCGGAAATCAGCGCAAAACAAAGTCCCGGTCGCGAGAACGGCGCCCCGCACGCTTCCTGGCGGCCCCGGTCGGCGGAGCACTACATCGTCATTATAGTTAATGTATTCAACATCTTGCATGGACTCACGATCCTTGGAGACTTCCCTCGTAACAGTCTGCCTCAGGGCTGGCTTTTGGCACTTGATTAGCCCTCTGTCAGGCCCACAACTGTCGCCAGCGCCTCGTGATGGAAGTGTTTTGTGCAACAGCTTTTTGATCCAAGGAGATGTCACAGGAGAGACCCTACAATCTTCAACAGCATTGACGAATGCGATTCCAGAATCTATTCTTTCGCCGTTGCGAGTATTTGATTTCTCCGTTTCCTGGCAATCGATTTCACGGTTTCTCGTACCGAACTGCTTCATCGGGGAAGCGAGGCATTCTCATGCAAATGCGTCAACTCGGAAACAGCGACCTCCGCATCACTCCCATCGGAATTGGCGCCTGGGCCATGGGCGGAGGTGGCTGGAACGGGAGCATGGGCCCGCAAAATGACAGCGACTCTATCCCCGCCATTCATGCAGCTTTGGATTATGGCCTCAACTGGATTGATACCGCCGCGCTCTATGGCCTGGGTCACTCGGAAGAAATAGCCGCCCAGGCAATTCGCGGGCGCACCCCGCGCCCCTATGTGTTCACCAAGTGCGAACGGGTATGGGACGCCGCAGGAAAAGTCGGCGCCTCGCTCAAAGCCGATTCCATTCGCCGCGAGTGCGAAGCCAGTTTGCGCCGCCTCCGGACGGATGCGATCGATCTTTACCAAATCCACTGGCCCGAACCGGATGAAGACATCGAAGAGGGTTGGGCGGAACTCGCTGGGCTGCAACAAGCGGGCAAAGTGCGTTACATCGGCGTCTCCAATTTCAATGTTCCACAAATGAAGCGGGCGCAGGTCATTACTCCAATCACATCGCTGCAGCCGCCCTATTCCATTGTCACTCGCGCCATCGAGAATGAAATTCTGCCCTTCGCCTCACAAAACAACATCGGAGTGATTGCGTATTCGCCAATGTCCGCTGGACTACTCACCGGCACAATGACGCGCGAACGGGTGGCAAACTTTGAGGCCGAGGACTGGCGAAGGAATCTTCCCAACTTCCAGGAGCCGCGGCTCTCCCGCAATCTGAGACTGGTCGAACTGCTGCGCTCGATCGGCGAACGCCACGGACGCAGCCCGGGAGAAGTCGCGATTGCCTGGACTCTGCGCCATCCGGCCGTCACTGCAGCGATTGTAGGTTTTCGCAGTGTGCGGCAGGTTTCCGGCATCATCGGCTCGGTCGAGTTTCGCCTGCTTCCCACCGAGATCGCAGAGATCGAAGATGCACGAAAACAAGAATCTGCCGCGTGAGAACGAGCTGGCCTTTCCTGCTCTGGAAGTGACTGGGCAAGCAGTGACTGGGCAAGCAGTTGACAAACACTCGGCAACGGGACGAAGCTGGCCTAGTAAACGTTTGCCATCAAACTACCTCGTGCGCACAGGAGATACCCCATGGCCCGCCGTGTGAGCCGCAGAACTTTCCTCCAAGCCGCTACTGCTACCACCGCCGCCACCTATGCAGCCCGCGCGGTACCCGCATGGGCTTCTGCAGATTCCGCCGGCACGGACCGCGGTTCGGTCGCCATTGACACTCCCCTCGCCACCTTCGCCTATTCCGAGGTCAAGTTGCTCGACGGCCCGATGAACCGTCAATTTGAAGATAACCACTCCCGCTTTCTCAACCTCGACGACGATCGCTTGCTCAAAGTCTTTCGCCAGGTCGCGGGCTTGCCCGCCCCGGGAGAAGACATGGGAGGCTGGTACGACCTGACCGGCTTCAGCCTGGAGCGCAATGACTTCCACGGCTTCATCGCTGGCCATACCCTTGGACAATACGTTTCCGGACTGGCGCGGGCTTACGCCGTCACCGGATCAGAACCTACGCGCGCGAAAATCAATCGCCTGGTCAAGGGATACGCGGAAACGCTTGACCCCAAGGCCAAGTTCTTCGTCGACTATCGCTTGCCGGCCTACACCTACGACAAACTTTCCTGCGGCCTGATCGACGCTCACGAGTTCGCCCACGATCCCATGGCGATGGATGTTCACGAAAAGCTCACCCACGCTATCACCGCCTATCTCCCCGAAAAGGCGCTGTCCCGTCAGGAACAGCGTTCCCGCCCGCACAAAGATACGGCCTACACCTGGGATGAAACCTACACTTTGCCGGAAAATCTCTTTCTCGCCTATCAGCGCAGCGGCAAGCCGTTCTATCGCAACATGGCCAAGCAATATCTCGAGGATGACACTTACTTCAACCCGCTCTCCGAGGGCAACAATGTTTTGCCCTTTGAACACGCCTACAGCCACGTCAATGCGTTCAGCTCCGCCATGCAGGCCTACATCACGCTGGGAAGCGAAAAGCACTTGCGTGCCGCCAAGAACGGGTTCGAGATGCTGGTAAAGACGCAGAGCTTCGCGACCGGCGGCTGGGGCCCTGACGAAGCGTTTGGCGAACCGGGCCGCGGTCAGCTCGGCGACAGTCTAGCCTCCACTCACGCCAGCTTTGAGACCCCGTGCGGCGCCTACGGCCACTTCAAGATCACCCGCTACCTGCTGCGCGTCACCAAAGATTCGCGTTACGGAGACAGCATGGAGCGCGTGCTTTACAACACCATCCTCGGAGCCTGGCCCATTCAGGCCGACGGCACTTCGTTCTACTATTCCGACTACGCCAACATCGGTAAGAAAGTCTGGTACGGGCAAAAATGGCCATGCTGCTCGGGGACCTTTCCGCAACTCGCCGCGGATTACCACGTCAGCACGTATCTGCGCTCGGCTGACGGCGTGTATGTGAATCTCTTCACACCGTCAACCCTGAACTGGAGCGATGCCGGAGGACGCTACGGATTGAAGCAGGAAACCAAGTATCCGTTCGACAACAAAACCCAGATCGAAGTGTCCGCTTCGCAGGCGAAGGATTACACGCTTTATGTCCGCATCCCAGGCTGGGCCGCGCCGGGCCCGGTGCTCTCGGTGAATGGGAAGCAAGTCTCCGATGCGGTGCAGCCAGGAACTTTTGCTGCGATCCGTAGGACATGGAAAGACGGCGATCGTGTTGAGCTCGAACTGCCGATGCCGTTACGGCTTGAGCAAGTGGATGCGAACCATCCGAACCTGGTCGCCCTGGTGCAAGGCCCTCTGGTGCTCTTCGCGGTGGCCGATTCTCAGCCCAGCTTCGACAGAAACGCATTGTTGCAAGCCAAGGCTGTAAACAACGCGAAGGGAGATTGGTTGGCCAGTTCGGCTGACGGAAGCAGCGTGACCATGCGCCCGTTCATGAACATCGACAAGGAGAGCTACAGCACCTACGTTCTGCTGAAGTCTTGAGAAGAAATCCTAGGAAGCACGCGCGGCCGGCTACTTGGGTTGAGTGTTCCCTTCCACCAGCTTGTACTGGTAGCGCTCGCTTTCTTCGTGCGCAGCCTGCCTGCGAAGCTGTGCCAGGCGTTTCAGCAGGTCAGGAATTTCGCGCTGGTCTCCGGTCTTCCGCAGCCCCTGAATCAGGTGATACAGCGCAGTTTGGTCTTTCGGATCTTGCTCCAGAGCCTTTCGGCACTGCTCGACCGCTTCACCGTAGTTGCCGGCCTGCAAATCGAGCTTCGCCAGCACTGTGCGGGCGCCGCTCAGCCCCGGCCGCAAGGAGACAGCTTGCGTGGCCGATCGCATCGCTAACTGAAAATCCGGCGTACCCGGCTCGATGCCCTTCTGCGAAAGAAAATCTGCTCGAAGGTAGAGAAGAACGGGGTCATCGGGCTTGTGAGCCAATCTTGATTGCACCGTCGCCAGCGCATGTTCCAGATCATTCTCCTGCTCGGCCAGCAGTCCCTGCGCGGCAGAACTCAGAGACTGCTGCGGATCCAGTTCATGGGCCGTTTCGAAATCCGCTTCGGCCTTGTCGTACTGCCCCAGCTGAACATATAAAACGCCTCGTGCCAGGAAGAGCGGCGCCGCGTTCGGCAGCTGGCCGATGCCGTCGCTCACCACGTCGATGCCCACCTGAAACGAATCATGCGCCGAGCTTAGGTTTGCGAACTCCACGTATAGATTCACATTCTGCGGATCGAGCAGAATCGCCTGGCGAAGAGTCGCAACGGCTGGTGGTGTGTCCTTGGAGTCCTCGTATGCCGTGGCCGCCAGCTCCAGGGTCGCAGTGTCTGGATCACTCGCTCGCAGCAGCGGCTGCAGTGTAGTGAGCGCGTCTTGCGGAAGGTGAGCCATCAGTTGGATAGCCGCCAGTAGACGACGCTCCCGCCCATCTTCAGGCTTTAGCGCCAACGTCCGCTGGAAGACTTCTGCTGCTCGATCAAACTGCTTCAGTTTCACCAGGCAGGCGGCATACGCATGCAGGCCGTCGGGTTGGGAGTCAAATAATGCTCCCGCCTCTTTGAAGTGAATAACGGCGTCCGCACAGTCTCCTTGCTGGTATTCGAGCACCGCCAGCATGCCGTGACTGGTCCGGTCGGCGGGACGCAAGCGCAACATACGGCGCAGCAGCGGAATCGCGTCCGCACTGCCGGCGTCGTACTCGATCTGCACCGCACCCTGCAGCGCGGGGAGATAATCGGCAGAAATCTTGAGCGCGGCCCGGTAGGAAGTTAACGCTTCCGGCTTGTGTCCTTCCCCGGCGTAGCCGGCGCCTTGCATCGCCCACAGCTGGGCGTTGTTGGGAGATTCTTTCAAGGCAGCGCGGGTCATCTCGACTGCCCGGTCATACTCGCTGGCCCGCAGCGCCGACGCGATCGCCTCAACCTGGTGTTCCCGATCCTGCGCGAAGGCGGCGCACAGACAAACCAGCCAGAGCATTCCGAAACTGAGCTTCTTCAGGACAATCATTAGCGGCGATCATTTGCATCAGCCCGGCGCACTGCCCCCTGATCGCTGACCTCTGCTCTTTGATCCCTGCCCTACGCTACTTCTTGCCGAAGAACGCGTCCAGTCCCGCCTGCGCGACGGCTTCGTCGACTTCAGGCTTCGCCCCGCTAGCGGCGATTCCGCCAAGGGTCTGGCCGTCAACCTGAATGGGTAGTCCGCCCTGGTTGGGGAAGTAGTCGGGAAACGCAAGAGCGTCCAGATTACCCTTTTTCAAATTCTCGGCGGCGTCTTTCGATGGGCTCCTGTAAAAGGCCGCATGGCGGGCTTTTTTCTGTGCCCAGGTAATGGTGTTAAGTGGCGCGCTATCCGCCTTCTGCAGAAAAAGCAGATTGCCGCTTTCGTCCACCACGCAAATTGTCACGTCCACGTGGAGCCGTTGCGCTTCAGCTTCGGCTCCAGCAACCATCACTTTGATAGCCGCCACATTGAGATATTTTCTCGTCGGCAGGTCGGCGTAAGACGTCATCACCCCAACTCCAAGGACAAAAACCAGCAGTGTAAGCACGCGAGCAGCGCTGGTGAGCAGAAGCTTCATTTTCAGCCCTCTCGATTTTCGGCCTTCTGGATCTCGACAATCTGGATTTCGACAATAGACTCGCCATCCGGATTTCAGCGCAGAAGCAATCGTACCAGAGCATCCCGAATGGTGAGTATGCAATCTCGGGCCGGGACCGCGCCCGGTACACGCCAGTGACCACAAAGGGCACAACGTCACACGAAGGAAATCCTACCAGCGATCTCCTTCGTGATACGTCGTGCCCTCCGTGGTCAGATATTTTTCTTTCCGTCGTCGAACCGCCTAGAACGAAATCTTGCCTCCCAGTTGCCAGAATCGGGGCTCGTGCGATGAGGTCGCCTGGCCAAAATTTCCATCCGGTAAATTGGTGTCGATGTTCGTGTAGTTAGCCCGATTGAAAATGTTGAATACGTCAAACCGAAACTCGAAATTGACTCTTTCCGTGATATGCGTGTTCTTGTAGAAGTTGATATTGGTCTCGTAGAAATTCGGCCCGCGGAACTGCATGGACTTCTCATTCCCCTCTGCACCGAACGTGGGAACGGCGAAGTCGCCCTTGGGAATTGCCCCAGTGAGCCATGATTTGTTGTTCGTGGACTGGCTGTAACGGACCGCATCCGGGTAGGCAAGGGTATCCCCGTCGCCGTTGTAGTCGCCGCTGCCCGCCTGGTAAGAAACAGCCGGGTCCGAGGCCGAGCATCCCGTGACGTTACTGAGCGCACCGGATTGGCACACCGCAAGGAAGCTATTCGAATTCCCTGCGCTTAAGGGATAACCCGACTGGACGATGCTGGTTCCGCTAACGCCCCATCCCCCGGTCAGATAGCCGATCGCCCCCTTGCCGCTATTCATGCCTTTCAATTGGTAATTGAAACTTAGGGAGAAGCGGTTGGGCACATCAAAGATCGACGGCCCGTAGTACTGTCCCGGATTCAACCCTGCCGAGTTGGGATAGTCCAGCGCGTCATCCTGAGAACGGGAACGCGTATAGGAAGCATCCAGGAACCCACGCGCAAAATGCCCTCTGACGTCAAAGATCACGGCGTCGTAGTTGCCGTAACGGTCGTTGTCAGCATAGGTGATTGCACCAAAGCTGGTATTGAGACGCGTTGCGCTGGGAATCCGCGGGGTCGGACTGTTGTTCATTTGGGTGATCAGGTCGCCCGAGAACGAATTGATGTCCACCCCATAGGAGACATTCCCGATGGAATTGCCATTGCCCACCATATTGTAGGAATGGGATCCGTTATACCCGACGCTGGCCGCAAAGTTGTTCCCAATCTTCCGCTCCAAGGTCGCAGACCAGATGTTCGATTTTGGAGACTTCAAGAGTGGGTTAACGCCACCAATGCTGAAAGCGGCTCCTACCACTCCTCCTTGTGCGTTAAGCCCGCCTCCGGCTCGCGGTGTAGGGCCCGTCCCTGGCCCGAACGTCGGGAACGTAAATCCAAACGGGGGCTTGTTGCTGTTCCCGAGGACGAAAATGGGCGCCTGCGTACTAGGTGTCCCTCCGGCGACAAAGGTCGGATCAACCTCGCCGGGAGGGCTGCCGCGGAATTCTTCCTGCACATTCGCCTGAGTCAACCAGTTGTTGTAGATTCCAAACCCGCCGCGCAATACCCAGTCGCCGTGTCCCGTGGGATCCCAGGCGACGCCGACGCGCGGACTGAAGAGATTGTCCACCGAGTGCAGCAAAGCGTTGTGGGTGGCCTTGGCGTAACCGTTTGCCACTTGTTCTTGCTCGGTTGTACCTGTGCCGAGGTAAAAGTTTCCCAACACCGTCGACGCGCTCTTGGACCAGGGATTGCCGCTGTCGTCATAGCGCAGGCCCAACGTCAAGGTCAGATTCTTCCTCGCCTTCCAGGTGTCTTCCACGAAAAGTCCAAAAGTTCTGGAGGCTGCATCCCAACTCCACAACTGCTCCGTACCGTTTTGCGGGTTGTAATAAATGCCGTTCTCATTGGTCGGGGCGTCTTCGGCCAGAGTCAGCAGACTGCTGAACGAGAACTTGGGCTGCGACCAGGGTCCCTGGAAAGGCTCGACATCATCGCCGTACCATCCCTCGTAGCCAAACTTCAGAGTATGGGCGCCCTTTACGTGGGTGAGCACGTCACGCCAGTGATAGTTATGCTGAATGAAGTCACCCTGAGCGAAGCCGACTCCGAACGCTTGCCCCGAATCCACGTTGATGCCGTTTACCGATATCGAGGGAACGTAGTAACCCGTGGCTGGGGCCCCACTGCCGAGCACGCCCTCCACCCGGCTCAGGCCAGCCGTGAAGTCATTCAGCGTGGTGGGAGAGAAAGTATGCGTCCAGGTGGCCTGCCCCGCGACTTGCCACGTATTATTCAGCGCGGAGAATTGCGGCATGGCTGAAGGCGCACCGGTCTGCAGAAGAGTCCTGAAAATGCTGGCATAAACTTTGTCGTTCTTGAAAACCTGGTCGATGCGGCCAAAATACTGCGTACCGTTGCGTATCTGCGTAGCGCCAAATACGCCGGTGTCGATCATGGGCGTGGAGCAAGGGATATTATCGGCGGCCGGTGTCCCGCAAACGCTCGCACCAAGAACAGCACTCGCGGTCTGCGAGACAGTGACGCCGGACACACCCACCGGCTGGTACTTGGTGAGCACTCCGGTCCCTACCGACGTTGCGACCGTGGCTCCAGTCAGAATTGGGGAGTTGGTCCCCTGCGCCCACGTTATGAACGCCGGATCTGCGAACGTCACCGATCCACCGGCGCTAGCGGATGAGCGCAGTGGCTCAACCGAAAAATAGAAAAAGCTATTGTGGTGAGGAACTATGGGGCCGCCGATCGCAAAATCCATGTTGTTGGAATGGAAGGGCTGGTAGGGAGCTGCTGAAGAGCTCACGTAGTGCTGATTCGCAAACATTCCCTGGTAATTGAAATAATCTGACGCGGAACCATGGAACCCGTTGGTGCCAGACCGCGTGGTAAACATGGTCTGCAATCCGGCGGCGCGACTGTACTCACTGCTAAAGGTGTTGACCTGAACGCTGGTTTCCTGAATGGCCTCAGGCTGAGGCGTGAGATTCAAGACGCCCTGACGAATTCCGCTGGTCACGTCCAGCCCATCGACCACGTATTGGTTGTTATTCTGGCCCTGGCCGTTGGCGCTGGCATCAACCTGCTCTTCGGTGGAGTAGTTGTCCACGCCCGATGCCGGACTGCCCGAGGCGCTCGTGCCCAAGCCGGAGGCGCCTGGCGCCATCGTCACCAGAGTGACCAGGTTGCGGCCGACGATCGGCAACTGATCGACCGCCTGATTTTCGAGCGTCAGTTGCGTGCGGCTATCCGCCGTGTCGACCACCGGAGCTTCCGTGGTGACCGTGAGTGCTTCGGACACGGAACCCACCTTCAGCGTGATCGGCACGTTCAGATTCTGCTCGGTGAGCAGCGTAACGTCGACCTCAGATTTTGCGAAGCCAGCCGCATCCGCCGTAATTTTGTAGGAACCAGGCGCAAGGCTTAAGAACCGGAAGTTGCCAGCCTCATCCCCCGTCGCAGCCTGGATGGCATTGGTGGCGGTGTTGACCAACTGCACCGTGACCTTGGGGATACCGGCCCCCGAGGAATCCTGCACGGTGCCTTGCACACTGCTGGTGAACTGCGCGAACGCGGCAGTGCTGAAAAGGACGGCAGACAGTAACCACAGATAGCGACGGAGCTGCATGGTTCCTCCCAAGCGCGCTTCCCCGCAGAAGCGTTTGAGCAAACGTTTACTCCAAGCCGCTACTATATAAATACTAGGGTTTACTGTTGTCAAGAACTTTCTCGGGTGCGGTGCCGTCGGGAACGTTTACTGTGGACCGAGCGTTATGTAGAAGGAAAACTTTAGAGATGATTCACCCCGAACTCAGCCGCGGCTCCAGCCTTTGTTTTTCACAATTCCCGCTTCTTCCCGCAGGGTGATGAGTTGGTTGGCGGAAAGTCCCTTGTACTTTTCGTGCAGGCCGTTGGGCCAGTAGATGTCAAGGTCGACGGAAGCGGATCCGCCCAGGCCGAAATGCAGGCGGGAATCATTACAGGAATAGAAGCTGGACTGGCTGAGCACGGCCTGCGCCTGCACCTTGCCCCCGTAGTGGGCCAGCACCCGCGCCCCAATCGCGCTGCGGTTGGATTTGACTCCCTCGAGTTTGATCTTGATCCAGTTCTGCTTTCCCTTCATGTCGTTTCGCAACAGGGATGGAGGTTCGTTCAGATTGACGATGAGGATGTCGATATCTCCATCGTTGTCGAAATCTCCGAAAGCGCAGCCGCGGCTGGAGTGAGCGTCAGTCACACCGGGCCCAGCTTCCGCCCCCAGTTCTTCAAACGTGCGATTGCCCAGATTGCGAAACACCGCGCGGGGGCTTTTGTTGGGGTATTGCGGCAGCTTGCGCTCAACTTCCGGGTAAACGTTGCCTGTAACCATGAACAGATCGGGATAGCCATCGTTATCCAGATCGACGATGCCAGCGCCCCAGCAGATGTAGCGGGTATCGACTGCCACGCGCGACGATCGCGTCAGGTCGTCAAAGTTTCCTTTGCCGTCGTTGTGATAGAGGCCGTTGGCGTCCTCGGCAAAGTGAGTCTTGAACAGATCCAAATGGCCGTCTGGATCGTAGTCCCCGACTCCCACACCCATTCCCGCCTGCTCCATCCCGTCATCGCTGAGCGCTACGCCGCGAAGCACGCCTTCTTCCCGAAACGTTCCGTCATGATTGTTCATGAAGAGCAAACTGGGAGTGGAATCGCATGCCACAAGGATGTCTGTCCAGCCGTCTTCGTCGAGATCGGCAGCGACCACGGTCATCCCGTAGCATTCGGTCGCGCTGGCGATTCCGGCCTGCTGGCTCACGTCGATAAAAGTGCCGTCGCCATTGTTGCGGTAGAGTGAATGTCGGCCGGTTGGCAATCCTCGTGGCCCGCACTCGACGGGTACACCTTTCCAATTGCAATTTACGTTTTGGCCCGGCACCGGCGCGTGCTCGAAGGAAAAGCGCACGTAGTTCGAAACAAAAAGATCGAGATGCCCGTCCCGGTTGTAGTCCAGGAAACTGCACCCTGCTCCCCAACGGGGCTGATCGTTCCCCGGTTGACCATTCCAAAGCCCCGCGGCCTTGGTGACGTCAGTAAACGTTCCATCGCCATTGTTGCGGTAAAGACGATTTTGCCCGAAGTAAGTGCAGAAGATGTCCTCGAACCCGTCGTTGTTATAGTCGCCAATGCACACGCCTGACGCCCAGCCCACGGCTTTGAGTCCGGCCTTCTCCGTTACATCCGTGAAGGTTCCGTCGCGGTTGTTCTTGTAGAGGCGATTCGTCGCATCCGGCAGATCTCCATCCAGGCGCGTGCCGGACAACAGAAAAATATCGATCCAACCATCGTTGTCATAGTCGATGAAGGCGCAGCCACAACCGGTAGCCTCCAGAATGTATTTCTTACTTTCGATGCCGCCGTAGATCACCGGCGCGTGTAAACCGGCAGCCGCCGCGACATCGACGAAGTGGGCATAGAAGGGACGCCCCGACGGCGCTGGTCGCGCCACGGGTTTGACGGTGTGAGCGGCCACCCCCTGAGCCAGCAGCCGTGGCGCCGTCACGAGGAGCGCGGAGCTGAGGGACAGCCTGACAAAGTCGCGGCGGTTGACGGTCAAGGCTGCGGTTTCTCCTGTTTTTCTTGTTTGTCTTGTTTCTCTTGGTTCTCTTGGTTCTCCGAGGAGGACGGCGTTTTCTCTTCCACTAGCTTGTAACGATTGTGTTCCGCCTCTTCCTTGGTGCCTTCCATGCGGAGGTCGGCCAACCGCTTGAGCAATTCCGGAATATCATCGGTTCGCCCGCTTTTCCGCAGAGCCTGGATCAGGTGATACAGCGCCGTTTGGTCCTTGGGGTCGCTACTCAAAGCTTTACGGCACTGCCCGATGGCCGCGTCGTTCTCTCCCGCCTGCAGGTAGAGCTTCGCCAAAACGTCGTGAGCGGCCGTCAACGATGGGCGGAGTGAAACTGCCTTCTTGGCCGAAGCCATGGCTTCGCGAAATTCCAAACTGCCGGGATCGGGGCCGCGTTGTGTCAAAATGTCCGCTTGCAAATAAAGAAGGAACGGATCGTTAGGGCGCTTTACCAATTTTGCCCGTACCGTAGCCAGCGCGCGCTCGGGATCGTTGTTCTGCACGGCGGCCAGCCCCTCCGCAGCTGAGCCCATCGCTTGCCGGGGATCGAGAGCGTCGGCGGTTTCGAAATCGGCCTCGGCCTTGTCATATTGCGCAAGCTGCACGTAGAGCACGCCGCGCGCCACATACAAGGCCGCCGCCTTCGGCTCCGCCCGCAGTCCCGCGTCGATCATATCGACGCCCACTGAGAACGACTGATGGTCAATAGAAACGTTGGCAAAATCGAGATAGAGGTTGATCTTGTGAGGATCCGACAGAATCGCCTGGCGGAGAAGACGGACCGCCTCTGGAGTGTTGCCATCGGCTTCGTACGCGGAGGCCGCTAGATCGAGGACATTCGCATCCGTCGCTTTTTCCTGTAGCAGTGGCTCCAGCGTCGCGATCGCATCTTTGGCATGCTGCGCCATCAGCTGCACGGAAGCGAGCTGGTAGCGAACACCCGCATCCGAGTTCGATTGCGCCAGCGCGCGACTGAAAACTTTAATCGCCTTCTCGGTTTCCTTCAGCCGAACCAGACAATCGCCATATTCCTGAAACGCTCCAGCCTGCGATTCCGCGAGGGAGCCGCTCTGCTCAAAGTGAGGCACCGCACTGGCACAGTCTCCACGGCGGTAAGCCAGCACGGCTAACATGGCATGGCTGGTGGGATCGTTTGGACGCAACTGCAGGATATGTTGCAACCGAGCAACCGCATCCTTTCCCCCGTTCTCATACTCGATCTGCGCCGCCCCTTCCAATGCCGGCAGATAGTCGGGCGACTTCTCCAGCGCGTGGCGGAACGCTCCGAGCGCTTCCTTTTTGTTTCCTTCGCCGGAAAGAGCAATGCCGCGCAAGGTCCACAATTGCGGATTCTTGGGACTCTGTTGCAGCGCGGGTTGCAGCCATTGCAGTGCCTTGTCGAATTGCCCCGCACGCAACGCAGCAGTAATGGCTCCGACCTGCTCCGTCGCGGTCTGAGCAGCGAGGAGGGAACAAGCGGCGAACGTTGCAGACAGAACACCCAGCCGAGCGGGGAAACGCATACCTGGCTATTATCTCGCCTTCTCTCGACGCGGGGGAGTTTGGAAAATGTTTCCCCGCATGAGGCCCTGAATCGGACGGTGAACCGCCATCTTCAGGTATCCGCCAGATCGCTTTCAAGCCAATTTTCTCATTTGAGTGGGCAAACGGGCTACAGGTACAATCCGATGCCAGGAGATCGCAGCATGCCGCTTCGGGGAAATCGTTTGCTCAGGCTCATTCAGAAGTTGCTCCCGGTCGCGCTTCTCGCCCTGACGGGTGCTGCCTCTGATTCCGGAGTCCGCGCTCGCTACCCGGAAGACGATATGGGAAAGGATTCTCTTCCTGCCCGCAAGAAGGCCCAGATGGAGGCCGCTAAGCAATTTAAAGTTTTTTATCAATTCCAGTTCGCCGACAAACTGAAGGAAAGCGGCATCACCTTCACCTACCACGCGGTGGACGATATTACCAAGCACATGCGGATGGGCCACTACGACCACGGCAGCGCAGTCGCGGTGGCCGACGTCGACGGCGACGGACTTAACGATATCTACTTCGTCAATCAGGTTGGCGGAAACGAACTCTGGAAAAACCTGGGCAATGGCAAGTTTAAGAACATCACGCAGGAAGCCGGCGTCGGACTTCCGGGCCGTATCAGCGTGGCCGCCGCCTTCGCCGACGTCGACAACGACGGCAGCCAGGATCTCTTCATCACAACCGTTCGCGGCGGAAATGTGCTGCTCAAGAACGACGGCCACGGACACTTCAAAGACATTACCCAGGAAGCAGGCCTGGGGCTGGTCGCTCACTCTTCCGGAGCATTCTTCTTCGACTACGATAACGACGGATTGCTCGACCTTCTCGTCTGCAACGTGGGCAAGTACACCTATGACGAAAAAGGTCCGGACGACGAATACATCGGGATACCCAACGCCTTTGAAGGACACCTGCATCCGGAGCGCTATGAATATCCTGTCCTCTACAAGAATATGGGCCACCACCGGTTCAAAGACGTAACTGCCGAGGTTGGCTTGAGCCCGCACGGTTGGTGCGGCGACGCCAGCTTCGCTGACCTGAATGGCGATGGTTTTCCTGACATCTTCTTTCTCAACATGCAGGGACACAGCCATTATTACGAGAACCAGGGTGGCAAGAAGTTTGTCGAGAAAACCGACCAGTATTTCCCTAAGACTCCGTGGGGGGCCATGGGACTGAAATTTTTCGATTACGACAATGACGGGCTGATGGATCTGTTCATCGTCGACATGCACTCCGACATGAGCGATGAACCAGGCCCGGAAAACGAAAAGAAGAAATCCAACATCACCTGGACTGATTCCTATATTCAAGGAACCAAGTCCGACTACATCTGGGGAAATGCTCTCTATCACAATCTGGGCAACGGAAAATTCGAAGAAGTCTCCGATCGTCTGGGAGCAGAAACGTATTGGCCCTGGGGCCCCAGCGTCGGCGACCTTAACGCGGACGGATGGGACGACATCTTCATCGCCTCCGGCATGAGTTATCCCTACCGCTACGGCATTAATTCCCTTCTGTTGAACGACCACGGAAAAAAGTTTGACGACGCCGAGTTCGTTCTCGGAATCGAGCCGCGCAAGAATCTCTACACGCCGTGGTTTGAAATCGACTGCTCTGACCCGAAGGAGAGCCAGGCGCAGGAAAAGCTGGACAGCAAAGTCTGTGCCGGGCAGAGCGGAAAATCGATCGTCATGGCGCCACGTTCCAGCCGCTCTTCCGTCATATTCGATCTCGATAACGACGGTGATCTCGACATCGTTACGAATGATTTCAATTCTGAGCCGCAGGTATTGGTCAGCAATCTCGCGCAGCTAAAAAAGGTTCACTGGATCAAGATTGTTCTTGAGGGCACCAGTTCGAATCGCAACGGGCTCGGCGCAACCATCCGTGTGTACGCGGGCGGACAAATTTACACCAAGTACAACGACGGCAAGTCCGGCTACCTGGCGCAGAGTGTTCTCCCGCTCTACTTCGGGCTGGGTGAGGCGGAGAAGATTGACCGTATAGAAATCGACTGGCCGTCGGGCCGCAAACAGGCTCTGACCACCGGTATTGACGAGAATCAAACGCTCCGGGTTACGGAGCCGAAGTAGCGAAGCAAGGCACGCGAGTGTTTCGTCGGTGCCCGGTTCAATGATTCGGAGACAAGATCATTTTGCGCTGCGCTTGTACAGCCGGTACTTCGAATACTTATGTTGCTCCTGGACGATCTGCCCGCGAGCTTCCATTTCGGCGTGTACCGCTTGAGGCAACCACAAGGTCAACTCAAGCGTGGGTATCCGCACCGCGCCAAACAGAATATTGGCCGTCTGCTTTTGCACCAGAATCTGGGGCTGAGCGGCCAGCAGGTCAGTCCGCAGTCGAACGATGCGAAAATCCGATTGATCAATCCACGCCATGCCGGCCGACAAGCCCCATACACGTAGAAGCAGATCTCGCGCTGCATTTCGCGTCGGCAGAACCAGGGCGCCTACGGCGAGCCAGTCTGCATGAGTTCATGATCCGGCCCCAGCCGAGCATCGAGACGGCGAGTCTTCAAAACAATCCTGTCAAACCCAGGCTCCAGTCAAGCGCTACGGCCCCGATGATTTTTGCCCGGATGCGATTGGCTTTGCAAACTTGGCATCATCGATCGGAACATTGTGCCGGACTTGCTCCACCTGGAACGTGAAACTCTCGCCCGGTTGCGCCACTGTCGTGCGGAACGGAATCTCGACGCCGTCAAAAATCCTGTAGTCGCCGTAGTCGATTCGAGTGGGAACAAGCCCGAGGGGCGACGGAGCGTAACGCACGACACGTTCCAGCAGTCCAGACTGTTCGTCGAAATATAACTTCACCGGTGGTTGCCCATTCCGTGTGCCCAAAACCACATACGCTTCGCGGTCGCCGATGTTTTCCGGATATTCGACTCGCAACTCGGCAAACACTTGCTTGATGTGCAGCGGAAAATGAAGGTCTGCGTCCATCTGCGCGGCATCCAGGTCCGGTCCATGCATCTCACGCGCCGGCCGTCCCGGCATGCTGGACCAGCCCTCGTGGCCATCGAAAACAGTCATGCTGTCTCCGGCCGGCAGGTGCCGGACCACGGCTTGCTTGCCCGGATTCTGATCGAAACTTTCGATGCGTATGGCTTGCCCACCAAGAGTTGTCGTGCCTTCCTCCTCGCGGCTGGTGATCTTCTCGATCGCCGCCGCTCCCCCGAGCGCCCGAATGTAGTTGTCAATCAGTTGGTCTGCCGTAGGCATGTCGACCGGAAGCTTCCCTTCCGTCGCAGCTGTAGCCGCCATCGTTGCCGGCTTTAGCTGCCCCTCACTCTCAACAAACGGAGTGCCTTCCGGTTTCAGCGAGCCTTTATGGCAGGAGTAGCAAGTGACTTCCCGATTGCCTTCGAAGTTGTCCTTATCGATCGCAAACATCATTCGCATCATGTCGCGCGCGATCTGTTTGGGCTTCTTGTCGTCCTTGTCAAAATGATCTTGCACGTGGCAGTGCTCGCATTCCACTCCCAGCGACGCAGCGATGAATCGCATGGCGGGAATCAGTTGATCGGAAGGAACGCCCTTGAGCACCTGGATGTTTTCGAAGACTGCTTCTGCCACTTGAGGTGAACTGCCGGCAACAGGAGTCTCTTCGGTCTTGTCATTTTGCCGGTCGTTTTGCCGATCATTTTGCCGATCTAAGACCGCGCTGACTCTGTCCGCCAACTCGGCGGCTTTCGCCGTGTTTCCCTGGCGCTTATAAAGATCGATCAGTGGCATATCCGCGGGCAGATGTAGCGGATCAATCCTGACTGCGCGCTCCAGGTGAGCCACTGCTTTATCGACATCGCCAGCTTGCAGGTACGCTGACGCAGCGTTGGTCTCGCCCGGGGCCGAGTCCGGGTCGAGTTGCAGGGCGCGATCAAAAGCCAATTCCGCTTCCGTCGATTGTTTGCCCAGCAGCAGAGCGGTACCCATGGCCGTGAAAACTGCGCTGTCGGTAGCAAACTGGTTTTGCTCTTCCGTCAGCATGCGGTAACCTCGAATCACAAATGGTGGGTAACGGCGTTCTGCGCCAATATTCACATAGGCAATACCCAGGTTCCTCTTCTGTAAGTCCGGAGCAGGTTCACGCCACGCCGCAATGTCAATATCTTCCGGCAGGATTTGTTGGGGCTCGGGACGTCGCTGGATTCTGTGGTCGGTAAAAGCCGTATGTCCTCCGTCTTTGGCATCGCGGCGGGGCATATGGCAACCGATGCAGTTACTCTGCTTATCCGGGTGGGAATTTGGAAAACTCCGGGTGTGGCAGGAAAGGCACTTGGAGCGAAACAACTGCACGGGTTCGAGTGGTTTATTGTGTGGGTCATGGCAGGTGCCGCACCACAGCTGGCCATGGCTCTCACGCGCGCAAGTGCTTCTCGAGAGTTGCTCCACGTGGCTGATAACTTTGAATTTCTCGGCGTCCGCGCCCGGTGGCGAAACATTTCGGTATGTGGTGAAAACATCTTCCATGCTCTGTCCCGGACGAAAATCGGTAAACTTTTTCCCCGGATTGAGTACCCTGCCCACCCCCAACAGGTGGCACTGTTCGCAAACGCTGTCGCGAGCAGCGTGATCAAGCTTTGCGGGATTGATAATTGTGCCGGCCCTGGGATCACCGAGATGCTTTGCCGCCGATCCATGACAGCGCTCACACGTAATCGCCTCCGCGGAGAATGCCGGCGACCGGTACGCGTTCGAGGTTCCCGAGATATGTACCGCGGTTCCGGAATGGCAAAACAGACATCCTTCGGCCACGGGCCTTGTGAAATCTGGATTTGGTAGTCCCTCGTATCCCGGCGCCAGATCATACGCCCCGCGGCTCTTGTAGTAGGCGACCGGAGATTGGAATAGATGACCCTCCAGGTCGAGCAGGTAGCCAGAGGCATGATTGCCGGACCCAATCACGTAATCGATGCGGTAGTTGATTGCGTCTCCACCACTTTGCAGCCGCTGCCAATATCCCACCGGTGATGAATGCATGGTGATCTTCGCGTCGGGCGTGTTGACCGTGCCATCCGGCTCCTGACCCGCCCTGCGGAGAGAATGGGCCATCGCCGAGCGTGCGTAGCCCTCGACCTGGGAAGGATGGCAGAACTGGCAGCGGGTCGCTCCGGCCGGTTCGTTCACGACTGGCTGCACAGCGGTGGGCGAATCGGAGCGTCCAGCTACGCGCTTGCTGGATTGCCCCCATCCCGCGGAAACAATCGCCACGAGACCGCCCAGGACCACGAGTAACCGCAGAGGATTATGTTTCTGGTCCATTATGTTTCTGGCCCACGGTTCAGCCGGGGTTCGGCGACGGTTCAGCCGGCGCTCACGGCCTGATGGCAGGTGGAATTGTACCTCTGCCGAACTTATTTTCTTGTGCTGGCGTCCCCGCCAGTTGCCGAACTCGCCTCCCGGTTTCAGCGGCGTATTCCCTCTGAAACCTGACTGGAATGATTTGGCACACGAGGGTTTCATCCACCGGGGGGAAGGGTTTATAGTAGAAACACCTCTGGGAAAAACCGAAAGTGCAGCAGAAATTTAAGGGGCGAAGTGTTTGCGCTCCACTTACAAGCAAGTCAATTCATACTGACTCATAGAGTCGGCAAGGAGTGTTCGATCATGGCAAGGTCCAAAACCCGCACCGGAAAGCCGTCCGTAAACAGTCCAGAAGCCACGTCCGTCGCTCCCGGCGAAACTGGCCTAGCGCCAGTGGCCGTGGGCGAGAATGGCAAGTCGCAATCGAAGAAGTCGGCGCCCCGGTCCAGCGTGGTGCCGTTTAGCCTGGAAGAGGAAATCCGCCGTCGCGCCTTCGAACTCTACATGCAGCGGGGAGCCACGTCCGGAAGCGAGACCGATGACTGGCTGGTCGCGGAGCGCGAAATCCTAGATCGTTATCAGGAGCATCGGGCGTAGACGAATACTTCCGGGTTGACCGTGTTTGGCGGCCAAACTGCTGGCTCCGCCTTAAGGAGGTTTCTTGCGCCCGCCGTCGTGCAGGTTTTGACAACTAGCCGCTTCCAGCCGCAGCCATCGGTGGGCAGGTAGCCAGCGTCTTTTCTCGGCCGCAGATCTTTTCTCGGCCGCAGAGAGGTCGAACAGGCGACTGTCCCCAGATGGGCATCTCCAAACCCGGAACGCCATAGATTTTCGGCCCTGCCCGCAACAAGTCGCCTGCGATGTGGGACAATACTCGCGGCGTTCGTTTCTTGGCCTTCCGCCCTCTGCCCGGGCTGAAGCTTCTGCGTTTGCCCGGGGTCAGGTTTTTTGAAAAGATACTGAGGATTTCCCCCTCATGGCGCAAATTGGTAGTTTCGCTCTGCTCCTCGCTTTGGCGCTCGCCGCTTATTCATTCCTCGTCGGAATGATCGCGCTGTTCTTTCAAAGTGGTCATGAGAGCGAAGGTATGGGCCGCGTGGGTGAAACCGCCCGCCGCGCCGGAGTTGCCTGTTTTGCCGCGGTACTGCTGGCCGCTGTTGTTCTGGTCAC